>Ga0114977_10000098_pt1 | contig 56743 bp, 46 predicted proteins | sample S_130805_MF_Meta_FD_87026 | JGI IMG/M metagenome (GOLD analysis project Ga0114977, IMG submission 87026) | Freshwater microbial communities from Lake Simoncouche, Canada to study carbon cycling - S_130805_MF_MetaG | ecosystem: Environmental > Aquatic > Freshwater > Lake | place: Lake...
ATTTTTGCCACCAACGAAGTTTGGATTTAATTCACGCTTACCAAGAACTTCACCTTTACAGATCCATACTTTGATACCGATTTTACCGTAAACGGTTTGTGCAAATACGTTTGCATAATCGATATCCATACGGAATGTATGTAGAGGCACACGACCTTGTTTGAATTCTTCAGAACGTGCGATTTCAGCGCCGCCTAAACGACCGGCTAATTTTACCTTGATACCTTCTGCACCCATACGTAAAGTAGAGGCAATAGACATTTTAGTAGCACGTTTAAAGTTGATACGATTTTCGATTTGACGAGCAATAGTATCCCCTACGATTTGTGCGTCTAATTCTGGACGACGAATCTCAAGGATGTTAATTTGAACATCATCTTTTTTCGTTAAGTTTTTCAACTCTTCTTTGATACGATCTACTTCTCCACCGCCTTTACCGATGATGATACCAGGCTTAGAGGTATGAATCGTTACAATTAACTTACCAAGGGTACGCTCAATTACGATTTTAGCGATACCGCCCTTGTTGATACGGGCATTTAGGTAAGTACGGATCTTATGATCCTCAATCAACTTATTAGCATAGTCTTTTTTAGAACCATACCAGTTGCTGTCCCATCCGCGGATGATACCTAACCTGTTACCAATTGGATTTGCTTTCTGACCCATATAGTGGTTTTACAATTAGTTTTTAGAATCTACGATTAATGTTACATGATTGCTGCGCTTACGAACTCTGTATCCGCGGCCTTGTGGAGCAGGACGCATGCGTTTTAAAACACGGCCACCATCTACAAATACAGTTTTTACAATAAGGCTGCTATCTGCAGCACTTGCGCCATTGTTTTTTTGTTCCCAGTTGTTGATGGCACTTTTTAGCAATTTAGCCAAAGGTACTGCGTTGTGCTGTGGGTGGAATTCTAGAATCGCCAAAGCTTTTTCTACTTCCATTCCACGGATCACATCAGCAAGCAAACGCATTTTGCGCGGCCCTGTTGGATAATTGTTCAGTTTAGCTACTGCTTCCATTTCTTTTTTAGTTTGACGTTTGAAGTAAACTTATCGTTCGCTTCTTACTGTTTATTTTTTAGTTCCTGCGTGTCCTCTGAAGTTACGAGTAGGTGAAAATTCACCCAATTTGTGACCTACCATGAATTCTGTTACATACACTGGAATAAATTTATTCCCGTTGTGAACTGCAAAAGTGTGGCCTACAAAATCTGGAGTAATGGTACTTCTACGACTCCATGTTTTGATGACACCTTTCTTTGCTGAACCATCATTGATTGCTAAAACCTTGGTTTCAACGTTGGCATCAACGTAAGGACCTTTTTTAATCGAACGACCCATAATTATGAGTTAATTGAGTTATGATAAATATTATAATTTGAAAATGCTTTTTAATTATTTAGCGAGCTTTTTACCGTCTCTGCGTTGGATAATTAATTTATCACTTCCTTTTCCTTTTGTTCTTGTTTTTTCACCTTTTGCATACTTACCAGTTCTGCTACGTGGGTGACCACCTGAAGCTCTACCTTCACCACCACCCATCGGGTGATCTACTGGGTTCATGGCTACACCACGAACGCGAGGGCGAATACCTTTCCAACGATTCTTACCAGCTTTACCAGCAGTTTCGAGGTTGTGATCGCTATTAGAAACCACACCAACTGTTGCATAACAATTGATCAATACTTTACGAAGTTCACCAGAAGGCATTTTTAATACACCATACTTTTCTTCTTTGTTCGCAAGCTGTGCAGATCCACCAGCACTGCGCACCATTTTACCACCTTGACTAGGTTGTAATTCGATGTTGTGGATAGTGGTACCTAATGGCATACTCTTTAAAGGAAGTGCGTTACCTAATTCTGGAGCAACATTGTCACCAGCAATCACATTAGCACCCACTTGTAAACCTTGTGGAGCAATGATATATCGCTTTTCACCGTCTGTGTATTGCAATAAAGCAATAAACGCTGTACGGTTTGGATCGTATTCGATAGATACTACAGTTGCTGCAATGTCACGTTTGTCTCTTTTGAAATCAACAATACGATAATGATGCTTGCTTCCACCGCCCATGTAACGCATTACACGACGACCTTGGAAGTTACGGCCAGCCGTTTTCTTCTGTGGTTCTAACAAACTCTTTTCAGGCTTGTTGGTAGTAATTTCAGCATAAGCATTTCCAATTCTCCAGCGTGTTCCGGCAGTAATTGGTTTGTACTTTTTAAGTGGCATTTTCTATTTGTTTAAATGCAGAATTCTCAGCTCTGCGTACTATAAATTAAATATTTGCGTATAAGTCTATTGATTCACCTTTTGCAACAGTAACGAATGCTTTTTTATAAGCAGACTTTATACCTTGAATAAAACCAGCTTTTGTATAGCGCGCTTTATTTTTACCTGGAGCAACAGCAGTGTTAACATCTATAACATTTACACCGTAGAAAGCTTCTACTGCCTTTTTAATTTCTAATTTGTTAGCCTTACGATCTACTTTAAAAGCATATCTTCTCAAAGTTTCTTGTTGAGCGTTTGCTTTTTCAGTTAATATAGGCTTTATCAATACGTCGGTCGGTTTCATTTTATTTGTGTTGAAACGTTTCTAAAATTATTATGCTGCTGCTTCTTCTTCAGTGAAGATTTTAGCAGTTGCTTCTGTGATTACTAATACGTCAGCGTTCATGATTTCGTATGTGTTGATGTCAGCTAATAAACTGCTAGCAACATTTGGTACGTTACGTGTGCTCAAGTATAAATTATCGTTGTATTCTGGTAGAACAAACAAAGACTTTTTATTAGAAAGGTTTAAGTTTTTCATTACCTCTACTAAAGTTTTTGTTTTAGGAAAATCCATTGTGATGTCTTCAACAACAACGATTGCATTTTCTTTTGCTTTATAACTTAAAGCAGAAAGTTTAGCAAGGTCTTTTACTTTACGATTTAATTTAAAATCGTAAGAGTGCGGCTTAGGACCAAAAATGGTACCACCACCTTTATATAATGGGTTACGGATATTACCCTTACGAGCACCACCCGTTCCTTTTTGCTTGTGTAACTTACGGCTAGCACCTTGTACTTCAGCACGTGTTTTTACTTTGTGCGTACCAGTACGGCCCGCAGCCAAATATTGTTTTACAGCCAGGTAGATCACGTGATCATTTGGCTCGATACCGAAAATCTCAGCTGGTAATTCTACCGTTCTGCCGGTTTTCTGTCCTTTTATATTTAATACATCTACTTGCATGGTAATTTTCAATTAAGTGTGATTACTTCTGGATTAAAACGATAGAACCATTGTGACCAGGTACTGAACCAGTAACTAGGATATAATTCTTTTCAGGAAAAATTTTAACCACTTTAAGACCTTTCATTTTAACACGGTCTCCACCCATACGGCCGGCCATTCTCATGCCTTTAAATACACGTGCTGGGTAAGAAGAACCACCGATAGATCCTGGTGCGCGTGAACGATCGTGCTGACCGTGCGATGCTTCACCAACACCAGAAAATCCATGGCGCTTTACAACACCTTGGAAACCTTTACCCTTAGTGGTACCAACTATTTCGATCTCGTCACCTTCAGAAAAAATATCTAAAGTAACGATTTCGCCAAGTTGTTTTTCTATGGAATAGTTACGGAATTCTTTAACGAATTTCTTAGCTGAAGTTTGGGCTTTTGCGTAGTGATTAAGCTCGGCTTTAGTAGCGTGCTTATCTTTTTTGTCGCCAAATGCTAGTTGAAGTGCAGTGTAACCATCAGTTTCCTGGGTTTTCACTTGAGTAACGGTACAAGGACCAGCTTCAATGATGGTACAAGCAGTTTGCTTGCCATCTTCTTGGAAGATGCTGGTCATCCCGATTTTTTTACCAATAATTCCTTTCATCGTGTTGCGGTTTATGCCCCGCATAGGTTATAGAGGACATCCTGCCGATGAAAGCGGGATTCAATCCTTGTTTGCCACCGACCTTTTCCTTTGTTTTCAATTTGTCTTAAGAACACTTGAAGCGGAAGTACCGGTAGTAAACAAACCTCGAAGGGCCTGTTTATATGTATGATTTAAATGAAAACACTTAAACCTTTTTTTATTTTTATCAGAGCTGTTTTCCGATAACCAGTTATTAAAAACGAGTTATTGTTGACAGGTGACGAATTTATAAGAACTGTTGTTGATGGTTGTCTTAGGCGGTTAAGCGGGCTAAGACAGCTTATCAGGCTTTAATTTCTACTTCAACACCAGAAGGCAAGTCTAATTTACTTAGCGCATCTACTGTTTTTGAAGAAGACGTGTAAATGTCCAACAAACGCTTATGCGTTGCGAGTTGGAATTGCTCACGGCTTTTCTTATTTACGTGTGGTGAACGAAGAACGGTAAAGATTCTTTTGTGTGTTGGCAAAGGAATAGGACCTGTTACTACGGCACCTGTGCTGCGTACAGTTTTAACGATTTTTTCTGCAGATTTATCTACCAGATTGTGATCGTAAGATTGTAATTTGATTCTGATTCGTTGAGACATAGTCGAAACCCAATTTTCTGATTGGGTTTGCAAAGGTAAGGGACTGTAATCAGATGGTCAAGAAAAAAACAATAATTTTTAAGAAAAAAGCAGTTTTTTTTTCAAAATACTTGAAAAAACAAGCCCCACTCCGGATTGGAGCAGGGCTTGGGCTTTAAAACACTTATAAATCAATAAGATAGTTACCTTATTCTTCGATTTTAACTTTACCCTTGTTTTTCGCCATTACCTCTTCAGCAACGTTGTTTGGTGCTGGGTTGTAATGAGAGAACTCCATGGTTGAAGTAGCACGACCAGAAGACAATGAACGAAGTTGGGTTACATAACCAAACATTTCGCTAAGTGGCACTTTAGCCTTGATAACCTGTAAGTTAGCACGACTGTCCATACCTTCTAGCATACCACGACGACGGTTCAAGTCACCGGTAACGTCTCCCATGTACTGATCTGGTGTTAGTACTTCTACTTTCATGATTGGCTCAAGCAAAGTTGGCTTAGCTCTACGTCCCGCTTCACGGAAGGCAGATTTAGCACACAATTCAAAAGACATTGAGTCAGAATCCACATCGTGGTAAGAACCATCAAATACACGCACTTTCATGTTGTTAACAGGGTACCCTGCTAAAACACCTGTACCCATTGAAGTTTCAAACCCTTTTTGAATAGCGGGTACAAATTCTTTAGGAATAGACCCACCAAATAAATCATTTACGAATTGGAAATGCTTGCCTTCATTTTCTTTTAGCCACTCTACATCTGCAGGGCCAAAAGCAAATTGGATATCAGCGAATTTACCACGACCACCCGACTGCTTCTTAAGTACCTCACGGTGTTCGATAGTGATTCCAAATGATTCTTTGTAAGCAACCTGTGGCGCACCTTGGTTTACTTCCACTTTAAACTCACGACGCATACGGTCAATGATAATTTCTAAGTGCAATTCACCCATACCTCTTAAAATGGTTTGACCGGTGTCTTCGTCTGTGTTTACACGAAGTGTTGGATCTTCTTCCACTAATTTAGCAATGGCCATACCCATTTTATCAACGTCTGCTTGCGTTTTAGGCTCAACAGCTACCGCAATGACGGGCTCAGGAATAAACATATTTTCTAGGGTGATTGGATGGTTCTCATCACATAAAGTATCACCTGTTTTGATTTCTTTAAAACCTACGGCTGCTGCGATATCACCTGCTTCAATAAAGTCTACTGGGTTTTGTTTGTTCGCAAACATTTTCATGATACGAGAGATACGCTCTTTTTTACCACTACGAACATTGAGTACATAAGAGCCCGCATCTAGGTGGCCAGAATAACATCTGAAGAACGCTAAACGTCCTACGAAAGGATCTGTCATAATTTTAAATGCAAGTGCAGCAAAAGGTTCTTTTGCATTGGGCTTACGGTATACTTTCTCTCCAGTATCTGGATCCGTTCCTTCTGTATCATCCACATCCACTGGTGAAGGCAAGTAACGACAAACCGCATCTAACGCAGTTTGTACCCCTTTATTTTTAAAGGAAGACCCACACATCATTGGAACGATACTTAAATCGATACAAGCTTTACGGATGGCTTCGTGTACTTCGTCTTCAGAAATGGTATCTGGATTTTCGAAGAACTTCTCCATTAATTTATCGTCATATTCTGCAACAGCTTCAATCAAATTCTGTCTCCAGAATTCAACGTCTTCTTTCATATCTTCAGGCACGTCAATCTCGTCAAAAGTCATACCCTCTGTTTCCATATGCCAGATGATACCTTTCATTTTAATCAAATCAACAACACCGGTAAAGTTGTCTTCGGCACCAATAGGTAATTGAAGCGGCACCGCTTTAGCACCTAGCATTTCTTTTACTTGGTTTACGACCATTATAAAGTCCGCACCGGCACGGTCCATTTTATTTACGAAACCAATACGTGGAACCTTATAACGGTTAGCTTGACGCCACACCGTTTCTGATTGTGGCTCTACCCCATCCACTGCAGAGAAAAGTGCAATCAAACCATCTAATACACGCATAGAACGCTCTACCTCTACAGTAAAATCCACGTGACCCGGAGTATCGATGATATTGAAATAATAACTATTTGTATTAGCATCTACCTTACCTTTTACAGTAGGAAAATTCCATTGGCAGCTTACTGCAGCAGAAGTAATGGTAATACCTCTTTCTTTTTCTTGCTCCATCCAATCGGTAGTCGCAGCACCATCGTGCACTTCTCCAATTTTATGAATCATACCTGTGTAGCGTAATATACGCTCTGTTGTTGTGGTTTTACCCGCATCAATGTGTGCGGCGATACCAAAGTTTCTTTGAAATTTCAAGTCAGCCATAATAGTGCTTGTTTTTAAATTTTTTGCTTGAGGAAACAGTTCCTCAATTTTCGAGGCGGCAAAGGTAATAATTATACCAATTGGAAAAAGGTTTCCGGGGGTATTTTATTAATTTATTAATTATACCAAAAAAAAGCCCCAAACTTGGGTTTGGGGCTTCTATAAGCAGTTTGTTGATACTTAAATTTTAAAGTGAGAGAACGCTTTGTTCGCCTCAGCCATACGGTGTGTGTCTTCTTTCTTTTTGAAAGCAGCACCTTCACCTTTACTAGCCGCTAACATTTCGTTGGCTAACTTGTCTGCCATGGTACGACCATTTCTTTCACGGCTGTAACGGATTAACCATTTCATGCTCAAAGAAATCTTACGATCTGCACGCACTTCAGAAGGAATTTGGAAAGTAGCACCACCAATACGACGGCTTCGTACTTCGACAGCAGGCGTAACATTTGCTACGGCTCTTTTCCATACTTCATACCCATCTTCACCGGTCATTTTAGTAACCTTGTCAACCGCATCATAAAAAATGTTGATAGCAGTACTTTTTTTACCTTGCCACATTAAGTTGTTAATGAAACGAGTAACCAATTTATCATTGAAACGTCCATCAGGAGCTAGGGGTAATTTTTTGGCTTGTGCTTTACGCATGTGATCTACTTATTAGCTTTTTTGTAATAATTTTTTTAGAGACTATTTTTTAGCCTTTTCTTTTTTAGTACCGTACTTAGAACGAGACTGCTTACGGTCCTTAACACCTGCAGTGTCGAGACTACCACGAACAATGTGGTAACGTACACCTGGTAAGTCTTTTACACGACCACCGCGGATTAATACGATTGAGTGTTCTTGTAAGTTATGACCTTCACCTGGGATGTAGGCAATAACCTCAATCTTGTTTGTCAAACGCACTTTCGCTACTTTACGTAGGGCAGAGTTTGGCTTTTTAGGCGTTGTCGTATACACCCTGGTACAAACACCACGACGTTGCGGACACGCATCTAAAGCCCTAGACTTACTTTTAGCCTTGATTATTTCACGACCTTTTCTAACTAATTGCTGTATTGTAGGCATTCTAAACCGTTTAAAATTTCGGACGGCAAAGGTAATGGCTGGAACTGAAAAATCAAAAAGTTTTAAAAAGTTTTCTCAAACTAGACGTAAAATACTGATTTTCAGTACAAATACGAAGGCCAAAAAGGAGTAAATACTTGATTTAAAGGGCAAATAAAAGAAAGCTATCTGATTGATTTAGATTGTTTAGCCAAAAATAACGCCCCCCATTTATGCTCATTTCAATTGTTTGCTTGTTTCGGTTGATAAAGTCTTTTGGACTTGCTGCTTTTCTAGTGCTTTGCACCTCTAATGCCATTGTTGCGCAAATTTCCAATACCCCCAGTAGTTGCCCCTACCCTGCACTCAACTTTGTTTACACCCAAAACTTTTCCAATTTACCGGTTTTAAGCACCTATACTAGTGGCATAACTGGCAAGGGGCCCTACTTTTTAGGGAGCTTACATGCAGGGCTAATTGGTTTATTTATAGCACAAACAAATGGAAGTAATGCAGTGCTCAATTTTGCCACCAGCGCAGGAACCAATGCCACCAGTGGTATTTTCAGTTACGGACCTGCAAGTGGAGCTACAAACGCTGCTACTAGAGGGCTTGGAAGCCTTGCAAGCAGCGCGGGCACGTATATTTTTGGCATCAGTTTTACCAATACGACAAACACGGTAATAGACCAATTTGAAATAGAATTTGTAGCTGCTCAGTGGCGCAAAGGCGGCAGCGGTAAAGCGGGCGAATGGACCTTTTCATATGCAACTTCTGCAACAAATAATGTTTTAGATACACTCACAAAAAAAGATACAACACTCAATTTTTATTCGGTTCAAACAAGCACAGGAACGGCAGCCCTCAATGGGCTTTTAACTGTTCATCAGCAAAAGAAAAAAGACACACTTTTTAATATCAACTGGAAACCTGGCGAACAACTTATTATAAAATGGCAAGACAAAGATGACATTGGCAATGATGACGGCATGGCGCTACAACAATTAATATGCAAAGCCCTTACCATCCCCGATAAGACCGCCCCCACTGTGTTTGAGGTCATACCACCAACAGCAAAAACATATACTACAGGCGATACACTCACAGCTAAAATTATTTTATCGGAACCTTGTTTTTTAAACAACAGTGCTTTTACTCCTTACTTAGTGGCAGCTATTTCAGACCGTGCAAAAAACATGGTATATACCAAAGGATCTGGCACCAACGAATGGCATTTTTCATATGTCATTTCTATAGGCGATCTCGTAAAAAATGGATTCAATATCTACCCCAAAATTAATAGCGACACCGGTGCCATTAAAGATGCCGCACTCAATAATTGCAACGGAATGATAACCACCAACACCCGTTTTTTGCAAGTCAAAATTGACGCTGTGGCACCCGCTTTTATAGACACCAGTACCATGCGCTTACATAGCTGCAAAAGCCCATTAGCCATAGCTTCTGCAGTATTAGGTGTCACGCAAATAGATAGTAGCGAAACATTATTATGGAAGCTACAATTGGCTCCTACGCAGGGGGAAATTTTGGGCCTACCGTTTTCGAAGAAAACGGTAGGCGATAGCTCTTATCCAAGAACCCTGACGTTTATTCCAAACAATACAAATGCAGGAGTAGACAGTGCCATTATAGAAATATCAGATGGTATTAACAGCAGTTTTAAAAAAGTATTATTTCAACTAGATAGCGGGATTGTAAACAATACAACTATAGGTAATCAAACCATTTGTAAAGGTTTTGCACCTACATTATTTACCGGTAGTAATGCAGCAAACACAAGCTACCAATGGCTTTACAAACAAGATACTGCAGTACTTTTTAAACCAGCTCCCGGAAATAACAATTCGAACAATTACCAATCTGGCACATTACAAAGCAGTACAATATTTAAAAGAATTGCTACCCGATTTTCATGTACCGATACCAGTAATTTTATCAGCGTTCGTATCAAAAAAAATGGTTTATGGATGGGAACAAATGGTGCTCTTTGGCAAGTGGGTAGCAATTGGTGTGGTGGTTTAGTGCCAGATAGCAGCACCCATGTACTTGTGCAACAAGGCAGTCAAATAATTATTAGTGATGCATTCCCAAATCAATCCAATACGGCCAAAACAATAACGCTCGACTCTGGCGCTAGTATTGCCGTAAACGGCATGCTGTATTTACCTTTAGCAGTTTTTGGCGCTGGTACCATCGATGCTACAAAAGGAAGTATTTACATAGAAAAAGACAGTGCCATTATCAATCCCCATGTTTTCAAAAACAACCTGATTCATACTTTACATATTGATACAAAAAATAAAGTTCAATTTTTAGACTCCCTTGTTATTGCGAGTAGCCTCACCATTTTTAATGGTACTTTACAAACCAAGCATCTAACGCTTTTACACGCTGCACAAATAAACAGCTCTGGCAACAACACGCAAATAATTGCGCCTGCTACATTGCACAAAAAATACAATGTAGCGGATGGACAAACAAAACTTCTGGCACTTCCCTTTTCAAATATATCAAGTTTAAAAAGCTTTAAAAATAGTATTGCTATAACCGGCAAAGGCGGCCGCAGCAGTGGCTTTGACAGTGCTACACATGAACATCCATCTGTATATTTTTTAGATAGTACTTCTAATAATATCGCACAATTATTATACCAACCCTTTACCAAAATAGACAGTCATTTCCTGGAACCAAATAGCGCCATAAAAATTTGGTTGTACCCAGGTATTGCTGGTTTAATTACAGAACCACCTTTTGTAGTTTCAAAAAAACAGGACACCATAGTAGAGGTAATTGCGGAAGGCGTACCTCAGCATGGACCACTTGAAACTAACATTCCTACTTATCCATTAACGCGCTATTTTTTAACGGGCAACCCATACCCTGCAGCCATTGATATTAGTAAAGTTTCAAGCAGCAGCAGCATTGGAAAGTATTACTGGTACTGGGATGCAGGCCTTGGAACAACCGGTAATTATACAGCGGGTGCCTTTAGGCATCCGAGGGTTATTGAAAAACTAGAAGGGTTTATTATTAAAAATACGGCAGCATCAAGCGGGTATTTATTTTATGAAGAGCGTACCAAAATAAATGTAAATGACACCATCGACACAAGTAAATACAAACAGGAATATGCACACATTAGCCTTCAATTGATGCAGGAAAATAATGTACTAGATAGGCTTGAAATAATGGGAATAGATAGCGCCAGTAGCCGATTTGAAAAATGGGACGCCGAAAAAATAAACGATAATGAAATATCTTTTTATACAATTTCTAGAGACAGCATACCACTATGCATAGACGCAAGACCCTTTACCAACAACCTTTTTGTGCCGATTGGCATTCAATCTGGTAAAACGGGAAAATACAAATTGTTATGCACAGCTTATGTTATTGCCAATGATTTGGTAGCGTATCTACACGATAAAAGATTAAATAAATATCAAAAAATTATACAAGACAGCGCTTATACTTTTGAAATTAGTACAGACAGTACCACAGCCGGTAAACATAGATTTGAAATTACAGGGCCACCTCCACCCCCACTACAAGAAGATCCAATTTTGGCAACTGTCACACCCAATCCAGTGCAAAATCAATTACGGATTCACTTTTCATTTAGAGAAACACTACCGTTTGAGATAGCGGTACATAGTATTACAGGGGTTGTGCTTATGACCAAAGCATTTGGAGCTAGCAAAACTGGAACCGCAACCCAAGACGTACACATGCTATTACCCGGGCATTATTTTGCCATTGTTAAAGCAGGAAAACATTATGTACAAAAACAGTTTATTAAACTTTAAACAACCAGTGGTGTGTATCGGTTGTTTCACCGTGTCTGATAGCTGTTAAACGGTTTTTTAATTCATGGGCAACACCAGCATGATCTGTATCAAAATGCATGCTATAATCTTTATAGCGCAGTTCTTTAATTTTTGAAATAGTAGCCGCCGTTCCGGTACCAAACACTTCATTTAAAAGGCCTTGCTTTTGAAAAGCGATGAGCTCATCAATAGTAATTTTAACTTCTTGCACTTCCATGCCCATTTCCTTTAAAACTGTGATGGCACTATCTCTTGTTACACCCTCTAAAATGGTTCCTTCTGTTAATTCGGGCGTTACTACTTTGTTACCTAAAACAAAAAACACATTCATGGTACCTACTTCTTGCAAATATTTATGCTCAAAAGCATCGGTCCATAACACTTGATCGTAACCAGCTTCTTTTGCTTTTTGTGTAGCCAGCATACTGCCACCATAGTTACCTGCATTTTTAGCAAAGCCAACGCCACCAGGAGCTGCACGGGTATAGGTTTCCTCTACATATATTTTCATAGGGGCACTATAATAAGGCCCAGTAGGACTTAGTAAAATCATGAACTTATAAGAATCCGAAGGCTTCACACCAATTACAGGATCTGTAGCAAACATAAAAGGTCTGATATATAAAGAGTGATCTGCTAGAGCAGGAATCCAATCTCTATCGATGTCAATTAATTGACGCATGCCCTCTAAAAAAATGTTTTCTGGCACTGCAGGCATACACATACGTGCTGCAGAAATATTAAATCTTCTAAAATTATCTTGAGGTCTAAAAATATTGACTTCGCCAGCCTCATTTTTATACGCTTTAACCCCTTCAAAAATCGATTGCCCATAATGCAATGCCGCAAGCGAAGGATCAAATTGAAGTGGTTGATACGGTCTTATAACAACATTTGTCCAAGCACCGTCGATATAATCAGCCTCTAGCATATGATCGGTAAAAACACGGCCAAATGGTATATTTTCAAGTGTCGTATTTACTAACCTACTGTGCTGAACTTTTTCAATCTTTAAGTCGAGTGCTGCTGCCATAGTTTTATATTTGGTGCAAAGAAACAAAAAAAATGAAAACTAACAATCGTTAATATTGTAAATCTGCTATGAATTCTGAAAATAACTTCCTGCCACCCTTTGTAATCGCCTCTTTGTATAAAGATGACCTCGTATTAGTTGATGCTAAGGAGAGCAGCAGTAAGCAATCGATTAAGCCTGAAACAAAAAAGAGCGGAGCTGTTGCGCCTACAACTGAGAACGTACAAAAACAAAATCCTATCAGCTTTTTAGGCAACAACCAAAAAAAGGTAACCCTATTATTACAAGACAATTCAGCCGTTCATGTGGCTGATGAATCTTTACAATTTTTAACCTCCATTCTTGCCGCATGTAAACTAAATATGGGCGACGTTGCCATTGTTAATACAGCCAATCAAGCTGTTAACTACGCGCAAATAAAAACAGAATTACAACCTAACACTTTACTACTTTTCAATATTACGGCAGCATCTATAGCGCTTCCGTTTGAAGTACCACAGTACCAAGTGCAACAATATGACAATTGCACCCTTTTGTTTTCTGCACCATTACAAGCCATGCTAGTAAAAGACGAAACCGCAAAAACAGAAAAAGGAAAATTGTGGAATGCACTTAAGAAAACGTTTAATATCTAAACGCTATGAAACTCATTTTTGCAACCAATAATAAAAATAAGGTAGAAGAAATCAAACACCTTACCAATCATAAATTTCAGATTTTTACTTTGCAAGAAGTGGGGATTGATATTGATATCCCTGAACCTCATGATACGCTAGAAGCGAACGCCACCGAAAAATCTACCACCATTTATACCCTTACGAACGAAGCCGTATTTAGTGAAGATACTGGACTGGAAGTGGCTGCACTAGGTGGCGCACCAGGTGTAAAGTCGGCGAGGTATGCAGGAGAGGGCAGGAACATGCAAGACAATATTCATAAATTGTTACTAGAATTAAAAGATAAACCTTCAAGAGCTGCTCAATTTAGGACTGTGGCATCCCTTATTATCAAGGGAAAAGAATACCAGTTTGAAGGCATCTGTAAAGGTCATATTACAACCACACAAGATGGCACCAATGGTTTTGGATATGATCCAGTATTTATTCCAGAAGGAAGTGATACCACTTTTGCAAATATGGATATTACCGAAAAAAATAAATTCAGCCACAGAAAAAAAGCGGTACAACAACTCATCGATTTTTTAAACGACTACCAACCTAATGTATGAATACAAAATCTTTAACGCTTCGCAAAAATATTATTCGAATTGCACTGGTTTTTTCAATACAAATTATTGCAACAACAACGATTGTTGCGCAAACAATTCCACTCTATAAAAATAGCAGAGCGCCCATTTATGAAAGGGTTAAAGATTTACTAGGCAGAATGACCCCTACCGAAAAATTTTGGCAACTATTTATGATACCTGGAGACATCAAGCCAGGCGAGGGTTACAAATACAAAGATGGTCTTTTTGGATTTCAAGTAAGCGCGGCTTCTGCAGGTGCAGAAGGTGCACAACAAATGCTGCAATACAATGCAACTGAAACAGCGGTTAGCTTAGCAAAAAAAGTAAATAAAATTCAGCAGTTTTTTATGGACAGTACCAGACTTGGTATTCCGATGCTCCCTTTTGACGAAGCCCTACACGGGCTGGTAAGACAGGGTTCTACCATATTCCCGCAAAGTATTGGACTGGCTGCTACCTTTAACACAAGCATCATGGAAGCAGTAGCAGGCGCTATTGCGAAAGAATCAAAAATTAGAGGTATCAGACAAATACTATCCCCGGTCATTAATATTGCCACAGATGTAAGATGGGGCCGTACCGAAGAAACCTATGGTGAAGATCCATTTTTAAGTAGCAAAATGGGGGTTGCATATATGAAAACCTTAGAGGACGAAAATATTATTGCTACACCAAAACATTTTGTTGCCAATGTAGGGGATGGTGGCAGAGATAGCTACCCCATAGATATGAACGAAAGATATTTATCTGAAATCAACTACCCTCCTTTTAAAGACGCTGTTCAAAAAGCGGGCGCAAGATCCATCATGACGTCTTACAATTCAGTAAATGGAAGTCCTGCAACTGCCAACGACTATTTATTAAATGATCTATTAAAAAAACAATGGGGCTTTAACGGATTTGTAATTTCAGATGCTGGCGCCGTGGGCGGCGCCAATGTTTTACATTATACTGCTAAAGATTATCCAGACGCAGGTAAAAATGCCGTAAACAATGGGCTTGACGTTTTATTCCAAACAGCACAAGAACATTATACATTATTTATTCCGCCTTTTTTAAATGGTCAAATAAATCAGGAAAGACTAGATGATGCAGTAAGTCGTGTACTTAGAGCAAAGTTTGAACTGGGTTTATTTGAAACACCTTACCTCGACATAAAAGAAACTGAAGCCGCAAATTTTGAAGCATCCCATAAAAAAATAGCACACCAAGCTGCACTCGAATCTATTGTTTTATTAAAAAATAATAAAGGACTCTTGCCTATTACAACAACCACCGAAAGCATTGCGCTTATTGGCGTAGATGCAACAGAGGCAAGGCTTGGCGGCTACAGTGGCCCTGGTACCAAAAAAGTAAGTATTGCGGATGGCATGATTAAAACATATGGTGCGCAAAAAATAATTACTGCTGCAGGTCCGGGCCGAAGCAACAAAAGCTTGACAGTCATCCCAAGTAAATATTTATGGACCACACTAAACAATCAAAAAACAGAAGGCCTTACGGCAAACTATTTTAATGGTATCGATTTTGGCGCAACACCAACTGTTAAAAGAATTGATAAGAATATCAACTTTCATTGGACTATTTCAACACCTGAGCCGGCAATAAATTCAGAATTTTTCTGTGCTACATGGACAGGCAATATTAGTGCCCCTCAAACAGGTACTTTTAAAATTGGTCTAGAAGGAAACGATGGTTATAAATTATACATCAACAACCAATTGGTCATTGACAAATGGGAAAAACAAAGTTTTCACACCGAACTAGTAGATTATAATTTTACAGCAGGAACAAACTATCCTATTCGTGTAGAATTTAAAGAACCAAACGGAAATGCAACCATTAAATTAATATGGAACCTAGGCGTTTCAAATACCATTGATGAAAAAATAAATGAAGCCGTAGCCGCTGCACAAAAATCAAAAGTAGCAGTTATTGTTGTAGGACTTGAAGAAGGCGAATTTAGAGACCGTGCCTCCTTACAATTACCTGGTGCACAAGAACAACTCATTCAAAGAGTTGCAGCAACAGGTACCCCAACGGTTGTTATTATTGTTGGTGGCAGTGCCGTAACCATGGGCAACTGGATAGACCAAGTAAACAGTATCGTAGACGTTTGGTATCCTGGCGAAGAAGGTGGATACGCAGTGGCAGCAGTACTTTCAGGCGCTTATAATCCCGGCGGAAAACTACCCATAACATTCCCTATAAGTGAAGCACAACTACCTTTAGTATACAACCACAAACCTACAGGACGTGGCGATGATTATGAAAATCTTACCGGCCTTCCATTATTCCCATTTGGGTATGGGCTGAGTTATACAACATTTGAATACAGCCAATTAACGATTGAAAATCCGATAGCAAAAACAGGGGATAAAATAAATATTTCTTTTGAAATAAAAAATACGGGTAACCGTGCTGGCGATGAAGTAGCACAAATATACCTAAGAGATCAAGTGGCTTCTGTGGCAAGACCTGTTCAAGCACTAAAAGGGTTTGAAAGAATTCATTTAGCACCAGGAGCATCAAAAACAATTAAACTAACACTCCTTCCTCAAGACTTTGAAATGCTCAATGCGAGCATGCAAACCGTTATTGAGCCAGGAGATTTTACCATTATGGTAGGAAGTTCATCGAGAGATATTAGACTTAAAAAAACGGTACAGTTGCAATAAAATTAGCTGTTCCAAATACGCCAAGACTGTTCGGCTTGTTCAATAAACATTTGTTGACCATTCTGAATAGTAGCACCCATACGCTTTCCTTTTGCTAAAAATGTAGACTCCCCAGGATTGTAGGTTAAATCAAATAAATGATGCACAGGTGTTAGAAATTGATATGGGATATCCGGGCAAGCTTCGATGTTTGGAAACATGCCAAGTGGTGTCGTATTGATAATCAACGTATGCTTCGCCATTACAGCGGCATCTATACTGTTATAACTGTATTGACCATCTGTAGCTGTTCGGGAAACATACGTATAGTCGATCCCAAGTTTTTCTAGCACGTATACGATGGCAAGTGCAGCGCCTCCAGTTCCTAAAACGAGGGCCTTGTTGTGAGAAGGCTTTAGAAAAGGAACCAAAGAATTTTCAAAACCAATAACGTCTGTATTGTATCCAATTAAATGACCGCCTTCAATTTTAATGCAATTACAGGCCCCTACTTCTTCAACAGCTTTTGAACGCTCTGTTAAAAAAGCAAGTACTTCTTTTTTGTAAGGAATCGTAATATTAAAACCACACAAATCTTTGTGGGTATCTAAAATAGCATGCAAATCTTTGATCGTAGGAATTGAAAAACGCTCGTATACACAATCTTCGATACCTTCTTCACTAAACTTATTGGTAAAATATTGACCGGACAAAGAATGCGTTAAGGGGTAACCAATGAGTCCATAACGTTTCATAACTGTCTTACTTGTTTAAATACAATTCAAAAGTATCACCTCTTAAACCAATACGCATGGCTTCCAATGCAATAATTTCATGAGGCGCAATGTTACCAAGGTTTACATTGCATCCAATGAGTTCTAAAAAATACAATTGCTGCGGTTTTTGAGGCGCTTCCCAAATAATTTTTTCGGCTGGGATTTGTGTTAAAATTTCTTGCACCAACCCTTCACGCACTTCTCCACTTCCTCTGTAAATACCTACATTACCTGCTTCACGCGCTTCTGCAATAACATAAGTTGCGCCAGCTTCTAACTCGGCACGCATGAGTTCAATCCATTTGTACGGTGCAATAATATGCGCTGCGTCTTTACTTCCTACTTCACTATAAATTGTAAAGTATTTGGCTAGCTTTTCAATTAAACCACATTTTTCGGTGTGTGGGATACTAATAGACCCGTCACTTACTTCCATATAAGTGATGCCGTAATCTTTACAAACAGCTATATAATCATCCAACTGACCACGCACTAAAAATGCTTCAAACAATGTGCCGCCAAAATAAAGAGGTACATTATAAGTTTGATAGGCTTCAATTTTTTGTCTCAAATTGGGCGTCACAAAAGAAGTACCAAAACCTAATTTAATAACATCTGAATGTGGACTTCCAACACTCATGAAATTATGGACTTCATTTATACTTAAACCTTTATCCATTACCATGGTTAAACCTGAAGTTCTTGGTTGAGCGGTACGCTCTGGAATTTGTGATAAATTAAAATTCATAGCTCTCATCTTTTCTGAAATGCAAAAATAAGTTAAACAAACGACTTTAAATACTCGATTATACCCCTCCTAGCAAACAGTGGCTATATTTTCTTTCTTCTTTTAAACCGCGCAATAATGTCTACCACCTGACTATTTTGAAGGATGGAAGGTCTTATATCAATAAACTTTTTCAACAATTTAGGTGCCGCTGCCATCGCCTGCTCCAATAAAAGAAGGCCTTCTTTAGACTTTCCTACAATAAACAAAAGTGCACTATGGTAAAATAAAAAAATAGGTTTATGATCTGTGGCTTCAAGTGCATTTTTACTTTGCACTAAGGCTTCTTCATAATATTCGGCGGTGAGCAAACAGGTAATCAATGCTTCCCAACCTGCCACACTTTTTGGCTTGTGCTTTACTACGACACCAAAATATTGAACGGCTTCTTTATACAATCCTAAGTTTGTCTTGCATTCTCCCATTGCCAAATTATACTCGGTAATACCTCGGTGAAAACGCATGGCATTTTCGAGTTGCTTGATGGCAGGTTGCCACTGCTTTTCTAGCATATAGGTTACTGCTATTTTATAATAAAGCTTACTATCGTCAGGGTTTAAATGCACCGCTTTTTTATAGTAAAACCTTGCCTGTGCAATCTTACCCATGCGGTGATAACAATGGCCTATCGCTTCATAGATTACGTCTTCCGGTCTTGTTAAAGAAATGACTTTCTCTAACACTTCAACCGCCTCTTTGTATTTACGCAATCGCAAATAAGCATCACCCATATTGCGGTAAGCATAATCAAATTTATCATCAATCGCTACCGCATATTGATATGCATCAATTGATTTTTCGTAAAGTTTTAACCCTTGATAGGCGGCTGCCAAATTAAACCAAGCCAATTCGCTATAAGGAAGTTGATTGATTATATTTTGATGCAACTTGATACTTTCTTCGTTGCGGCCTGTATAGTCTGTCCAAAAACATATTTTATACAGGGCTTCTTCGTTGGCAGGTTCTTGCTCTAATATGAGCGCCAAACAGTCAAACACTTTATCAAAAGATTCATAATCGTCATACACATCGGCAAGTTCAAAAAGCAGGTCTACCTTTTCGTCCCCTTCAAATTTATCTATAGCTGCTTCGAGTAATTCGGCAGCCCTTTCTGGCTGATCCAACGCTAAATAAGCATCAGTCTTTAAAATATAGAGGTCAATATCTGAATTGTCGTATAACTCAGATGTTTCTAAAATATCAAGTGCCTCGGTATAGCGCTTATCCACAATAAGTAAATCGGCTTTTTTAATCATAAGGGCAGAAGCAAAAGGAAATTGCTCGAGCCCTATTTCAACAGCTTCTAAGGCCTCTTTTACATTGTCTTTTTCGTCGTAATAGTCAATAATGCGTAAAAAAGCGTCTTCCTCCAAGAAACTATGCTGGCGGCCCAATTTAAGGTTCCTATACTGTTGTAACAGCTCTTTTAGGGATTCTCGGTCTTCTTGATGACGATTTTGACTCATTTTGGAAACGAATTAGCCTAAAATAGATTAAAAATCAAGGTTTTCCAACATTCCAAGCAACATTTTATGAACATCTGTATCTTATGTAAGAAAATGGTAATTGTGAAATAATTTAAGAACCCTTATCTTTGTAAATATGAAGCTTAGCAGATATACTGTAAAATTAGCCCTACTGGTTACCCTTACTTTAGGGGTACAGTTAAGTTATGCTGCTTTTACACTAAGCGGGATTACCACAGAAAAAAGAGGTAAACAATCTAAGTTTACACTCAAAAATCTAAACTCACTTTCTTCAAAAAGTCTTTCTTATAGTTCACTTAAGTCTACCATGCAATACAAAAGCATTCAAACTTTAGGTTTACAACTTAAAGGAAATGACAACCCTGAAATGAGTTCCATGTTACGTTTCGATAACGGCAATAGTTCATTTGTATATCCTTACAAATTCAAAGTAAAGGTTCCTAAATTCAAAGCCCCTAGCTCAGATCGTAATTAATTACGAAACTGCAGTTACTTTCCAACTTACTTTCTAATTTATTATAAGACCTATTCTTGCTTGATGATTCTATACCCCTTTGTAGGTATATCAAATTTTGAAGCGGGTACTGGATTGTACAAATTAATTTGCGTTGCTCTAAAACTCGTTTTAACCCCATTTGCATCTAGCATTTCATACCCCAATACAAATCCTGGAATATCTTTAAACATATATTCATACTCTCTCACAGAAGGCATGATAGTAGTGGTATAATAAACGGTTACTTCGGTATTATCCTTTAAATATAAGATTGCCTTTTTACAACTATAGTCTACAATAGAAAGCGAATCTGGCGTAAGCACTATACGTGCACTATCCATCGACTTATTTAATTTTTGCCACGCCGGTGTTGTGAGCATGGTTAAGTATTTTTCGCCACCAATAGTTCGAATGATAGCAGCTGTGGCGGTTGTTTTATTGTATATCGTTGTTTGTACATACGCCTGTGACACGAGCTCTATTCTAGCATTGTTGCTTTTTATATAAACTGTTTTAGTTGCTTTTTGGCGCTTGCTTGCATTTGCCGCATCTTGTGTTTCAACTTTATATACAACGGTACACTCCGCCACAATACGCTGCTGCGCCTTTGCACCATTCAACAACCAAAAACAAAATAATATGGAAACAATTCTTTTCAAAAACACTTGATTTAAAAAAAGCCCTACTCATAACAGCAGGGCTTTTAAATTATTTTTTCTTAGAAGTTTTATCTTTTAAGTCTTGTATTTTTTTTTGACTCTCCTGCATTTGCTCGAAACGAGTTTGCCACTTACTTTTGGATTTTGGCGTTTTACGTTTTTCATCCATTTGAGCTAAAATTTTATCATGATTGATAATATAATTTTGAATCACAAATTGAAGCCCGAGTGTTACAAGGTTTGACACAGTGTAATACCAAGTTAATGCCGATGGTAATCTGTTAAAGATAAACAACAACATGAATGGGAATATATAAGGCATGTACTTAAGCGCTGGATTATCCTGCGTTGGTGTCATGCTCATATTATAGATAGAAATTAAGAAGCTCGTTAATACAGCTGTAATGGTGAACAAACTAATATGATCTCCAAATCCTAAAGGAACATTAAATGGAAGCGTTGCGATTACGTCATAGCTTGACAAATCTTTACTCCATAAAAATGCTTGACCGCGAAGTGCAATATTGGAATTAAAGAAACTATAGAGTGCAAAGAAGATAGGAATTTGAAGAAGCGCTGGAATACAACCTCCTAGCGGATTAACGCCTGCTTCTCTAAACAATTTCATTTGCTCCATAGCAAATCCTTGCTGATCGTCACCAAATTTTTTCTTGATGGTATCAAGCTCTGGCTTTAACACTTTCATTTTAGCACCGCTCAAATAACTACTATAGGTTAATGGAGAGGTTACAAGTCTAATAAACAAAGTAAGCAACAATACCACCCAACCATAATTAGATACGAAGCCAGCAAAGAAATCAAACACTGGCATGATGATGTATTTGTTAATCGGGCGCACAAAAGAATACATATCTCTTCCTAAATTCACAATACGGTCCATTTCTGGGGCTTGCTTTTTTAGGATTTCAAAATCGGAAGGACCAGCAAATAATTGTAGGGCAACCGTATTTGTTGCAGACTGTGGTAATTTGATTTGCAAATTGGTTTCAGACTTCGCTAATTTATTAGAACTGTCTGTAAAACGAGACCAATGAACTGCACCCGCACTGAAGCCATCTTTTGCAATAACAGTCGTATTAAAAAACTGCTGTACCACACTCACCCATTGCACTGGCTTTTCAAAAGTCTTGTCTGTGTTAGAAGAAATGTAATCAAAAATATTACCTTCTGAAAAACAAATATTTGACATTTGTCTTTCATAGGCTGCCGTTCTTTCTAATTGACTGGTTTGTGCCAACCATTTAAAATTAAGCATCCCTCCCGTAAGTAATTTATTAGCACCTACAAATTCTATATGCCAGTCTACAGCATAAGCGCCCGGATGAACCGTATAAATATGTGCTACAGATTGTCCAGCCGCAGAAGCTAAAATAAATTTTACAGAAACAGAACCATCTGCTGCTGTAACAGGTGCCGATGGTGTAAAGTATAATTCAGAAGTTAATGCTGTTTTATTATCGGCAGTATTAACAGAATAACCCATTTGATTGTCCTGTGCTAAAACAACTGCTGCACTATCCGATGTTGCATATTTTTTAAGGGTTACGCTTTTAACTTGCGCCCCTTTATTCGTTAATGCAACGCGAATCAAATCATTTTCTAAAGTTACAACCGTGTCTTTACCTGATGCTGCTTGTGCGAAATCTCCAGCAGTGGTAATTTTTGCAAGTGAATCTCTTTGCAAAGAATCAATTTTTGCTGCTACAAGATCTTGAGGTTTGACAAGCTTAGCTTGCACTGCTGCAATAGAATCTTCTTGATGCTTTTTAAAAGCCACCAATGCCGTTTGTTGCTGATTGGTGTACCAAAAATACGAGAAAAATAAAACAGCCAACAAAACTAACCCTATTATCGAATTTTTATCAGACTTCATACTTGTATTTATTGAAGGGCAAAGGTACTAGATGAAACCTAGATTTATGGACCCCTCCGTTAATAATTAAGGTTATTTAACAGCTTTTGAGGCTTGATAATGCTTTGCAGCAGCTAAAAAGCTTACAAAAAGAGGAGCTGGTACTTCTGCGGTACTTTTTAACTCGGGGTGGTATTGAACCCCAATAAAAAATGGATGATTCGGAAGCTCAACAATTTCTACTAAACCAGTTTCAGAATTTTTACCACTCGCAACAAGTCCAGCCTTTATAAAAGCATCATAATAGTCATTGTTAAATTCATAACGGTGACGGTGACGCTCAGTTATAGAAGTGGTGCCATAAATTTTATGCGCTAAAGTGCCCGGTGTAATATCACAAGGGTAAGCACCTAAACGCATAGTCCCCCCCATCATTTTAATTTTCTTTTGTTCTTCCATCATGTTAATTACAGGACTAGAAGTCGTCGCGTTCATTTCGGTAGAATGTGCATCCGCTAAACCAAGCACATTTCTAGCATATTCAATAACAGACATTTGCATACCCAAACAGATACCAAAGAAAGGCAAGTTGTTTTCTCTTGCATATTTAACTGCATGAATTTTTCCTTCAATACCTCTATTACCAAAACCAGGTGCTACTAATAAACCATCAAGGCCTTCTAATTTTTCGGAAACATTTTCTGCAGTAAGATGTTCACTATGTACGTTCACTACATTTACTTTTACCTCATTAGGTGCACCTGCATGAATAAAACTTTCTAAAATAGATTTGTAGGCATCTTGTAATTCAATATATTTTCCAATTAAACCAATACGTACTTCAGATTTAGGATGTTTTAGTTTTTGTAAAAACACATTCCATTTATCTAAATTTGGCGCGCCGTATCCATTGATACTTAATTTTTTCAAACAAATTAAATCCAATTTTTCTCTTAACATTAAAAGTGGCACTTCGTAAATTGTTGATGCGTCCATAGCCTCAATAACAGAATCCTGCTTTACGTTACAGAACAGTGCGATTTTTCTTTTTATTTCATCGTTTAAGGGCTCTTCAGTTCTGCAAACAATAATATCTGGATGTACCCCCGTTTCACTCAGCATTTTTACACTGTGTTGTGTGGGTTTTGTTTTTAACTCTTTGGCTGCACGCAAATAAGGAATAAGTGTCAAGTGCACAACCATCACATCCTCTTCTGGTAGTTCCCACTGAAGTTGACGCACCGCTTCTATAAAGGGTAAACTTTCGATGTCACCAACGGTACCACCAATTTCAGTTAATATAATATCATATTTGCCGGTTTCACCAATAAGCTTCATGCGATGCTTGATTTCATCGGTAATATGCGGTACCACTTGTACGGTTTTACCTAAAAAATCTCCAGCTCTTTCTTTATTGATAACGGTCTGGTAAATACGACCCGTTGTTACATTGTTAGCCTGTGTTGTATGAATATTTAAAAAACGTTCGTAGTGTCCTAAATCCAAATCTGTTTCTGCACCATCTTCGGTAACATAACACTCTCCATGTTCGTATGGATTTAAAGTTCCTGGATCCACATTGATGTAGGGATCAAACTTTTGAATGGTTACTGTGAGTCCTCTAGACTGCAATAATTTTGCGAGCGATGCTGCAATAATTCCTTTTCCTAAGCTACTAGTAACGCCGCCCGTAACAAAAATGTACTTTGCCATAAATTAATTTCATCTAGTTATAAAAATAAAATGCACGCAATAGCGAACTATTGTGCACTCCATTTTTACATGGTTAACATTGTTTTGACCTGATTTTAAAGGGAAATTTCTTAGAGGTCATACAAACCTACATTAATTAACAAGACCCGCAAAGTGTTTACGTCTTGAATCTAAAAAATAGTTGAGAATGTGAATAAAAACCTTAATAAATAAGCCCTTTTTGAAGGTAATGGGCTACATAATCTTGCACCCCATCTTCGAGACTGGTAAAGCCTGCTTTATAGCCAGCTACCTTTAGTTTTTCCATGCTGGCTTCCGTAAAATACTGGTAGGTATCTCTAATATCTAGTGGCATATCAATAAACTGGATATTGGGCTCCAATGCTAGCCCGGCAAAAGTTGCCTTTACCAGATCAATAAAACTTCTGGCCTTTCCTGTTCCTAAATTATACAACCCATTATTTGTTGTCGACCAATTATTGTCCTGCATCAATTCCAGCATCCATCGGGTAACAGCTAATACGTCTTTTACATAAATAAAATCACGAAGCTGTTCGCCATCTTTATAATCCGGTTTGTGGCTTTTAAATAATTGCACTTTCCCTGTTTGCTTAATTTGATTAAAGGCATGGAAAATTACACTCGCCATTCGACCCTTATGGTATTCGCCAGGACCATATACGTTAAAGAATTTAAGACCCGTCCACTGAGCAGGACCCGCTGTTTGTGCTAGCGCCCACTTGTCAAATTCATTTTTACTAACCCCATATGGGTTTAATGGCTTAAGGTCTGCAACACCTGCGTGCGCATCGTTGTAGCCATTTTCACCTGCGCCATAGGTTGCTGCAGATGATGCATAAATTAGTGGAATATTTTTTTCAGTACAGTACTGCCAAATTTGTTTTGAATATTCGAGATTAAGCGCTTCATGCACACTGTAATCAAACTCGGTGGTATCTGTTCTTGCACCTAAATGTATACAAGCGTCAATTTTTATTTCTGTTCTAGTAAGCCACTCAAACAAAGAAGAGCGTTCTACAATATGATCGTAAATTTTTCCTTCCCAGTTTTTTCTTTTTTCTTCTGCCCCAAAATCATCCACTAAAATTAAATGATGATACCCTAGTGAATTTAAATAGCCCGCCATACATGATCCAATAAATCCTGCAGCACCAGTAACGATTATTATTGAAGGATTTTTTTTCATTGAATTTGGATCTAGTATTAAATTATTTGATCAAATTTTCGATTGCGGTATCATATTTATTTTTCCAAGAAGCAATGTTTCCCCAGTTTTCTGCGCCCACTTGAACGCTACCCGTTGTTACTTTTCCTAACACAGAAAAAGAGACACCCGCCGCTGCCGCGGCTCGTTCCACCGCTACTACTTGCTCGGCTCCACAACTCACCACCACGCGGCTTTGCGATTCCCCAAACCAGTAGGCATCGGTTCTAAAACCTACAGTCGCAGCGCTTACTTCAAAACCTAGATTGCTAGTAAAGCTAGACTCTAAAAGTGTAATAGCAAGGCCACCTTCACTAATATCGTGTGCACTAACAATGTTTTTATTTTTTATTAAAGTAGCAACTAATTGTTGAACGTTATATTCTGTGTCTAAATCAAAATGTGGTGCTGGAGAATATTCTACTTTTTTTAATTTGTGTAGATATTCTGAACAGCCAATATCATTTTGTTGTGCACCAATTAAAACAATAACGTCTCCTTCTTTTTTAAAGTTGAGGGTCATGGTTGCAGACATATCATCTACAATCCCTACCATACCAATGGTAGGTGTAGGATATACAGGACCTTCCGGACTTTGATTGTAAAAACTTACGTTACCACCGGTTACGGGTGTATTAAATTTACGACAAGCATCACCCATACCGGTTACTGCTTTTACAAATTGATAATATACTTCTGGATCGTATGGATTACCAAAGTTTAAGCAGTTGGTAACACCAATGGGTTCACCACCACTGCAAACAATATTTCGAGCTGATTCGGCAACGGCAATCATTCCACCTTTGTAAGGGTCTGCAAAAACATATTTACTATTACAATCAACGGTCATGGCAAGGCCTTTACCCGTTCCTTTTGCAAGTACAATTGACGCATCACTAGGTGCATTGGTAGATGCATTTGCTGCACCAACCATACTATCATATTGTGTGTATATCCAGCGCTTAGATGCAATGTTTGGAAGGGTTGCAAGCGCCTCAGCAGTTTCCTGAACACTTGTAACGTCCGCAACATTATTGATATCAAACGCTTCTATTTTAGAAAAATATGCAGGCGCGGTATATGCTCTTGTGTACTGCGGAGCACCACCACCTAACACAAGTTCATGTGCAGGCAATGAAGCTTCGTGCACACCATTCATATAAAAATTTAAAATGCCATCCCCTGTAACTTCTCCAATATTACTTGCAGACAAATCCCACTTTTCAAATATTTGTAAAACCGATGCTTCTTTGCCTTTTTCTACAACAATTAACATGCGCTCTTGGCTCTCACTTAAAAGTAGTTCCCAAGCTTTCATATTTTTCTGACGCGTAGGTACTTTTTCTAAATCGATACGCATACCCACACCACCTTTTGCACTCATCTCTGCTGTAGAACAAATAATGCCTGCAGCACCCATGTCTTGCATCCCAACAATAGCACCCGTATGAATGAGTTCTAGACAAGCTTCTAATAATTTTTTTTCTTGGAATGGATCACCCACTTGCACCGCTGGTAATTCTTCTACGCTATCAGCGGTAATATCTGCAGATGCAAAACTTGCACCACCAATACCATCTTTACCGGTTGCACTTCCTACAAAAAATACTGGATTACCAATACCTTCGGCAGTTGCAGAAATCATATCGCCCGCTTTCATGATACCCACACTCATAGCATTCACAAGTGGATTGGTATGGTAGCAATCTTCAAAATAAACTTCACCACCAACGGTAGGCACACCAAAACAATTACCGTAGTGTCCAATACCATGCACGACACCTTTTAACAAGCGTTGTGTTTTGGTATCATTTAAATTTCCAAAACGTAAACTGTTGAGTGATGCAATTGGACGGGCACCCATGGTAAAAATATCACGCTGAATACCACCTACTCCGGTTGCTGCACCCTGAAAAGGTTCTAGTGCACTTGGGTGGTTGTGACTTTCAATTTTAAATACCACGCCAAAGCCACCACCCATATCCATGAGCCCCGCATTTTCTTCACCTGCTGCAACCAGCATTCTTCCCCCATCACGTGGCAATGTTTTGAGCCATTTGATCGAGTTTTTATAACTACAATGCTCACTCCACATGGCACTAAAAGAACAGAGCTCTGTAAAGTTTGGGGTTCGACCTAATTTTTGCTTAATGAGTTCAAATTCTTCGGCAGTAAGACGAAGTTTTTGGGCGGTTTCTAGGGTAATTTCCATGATGCAGCGAAGGTAAGATAGCCCATGATATTTCACATGCCGAATTGTCAACATCGGGAGGCCAAAAATGTGTAATTCAGGGTTTTAGTTGATTTTTAGTCCATTAATACCATAAATAAACATTATATTAATATTTAATGTTAATATTTACCTTTATAATGTAAATATCTAATGACAAATAATTGTAAAATTTAATTATTGAACATTATTTTTGCCAAATAATCAAAGAAATAAGCACTTTGATTTATATGTAATAATTTTTAATATAAACCCTTAACCATGTCAGCATCGAAATTAGAGTACATTTGGTTGGATGGCTATAAGCCTACGCAGTCTTTAAGAAGTAAGACTAAAATTGAAAAAAACTTTAGTGGAAAATTAGCAGATTGCGATATGTGGAGCTTTGATGGATCTTCTACCGAACAAGCACTTGGCGGTTCTTCAGATTGTCTTTTAAAGCCTGTATATATATGTAAAGATCCAGGACGTAAAGAGGCATACTTAGTAATGTGTGAAGTATTAAATGCAGATGGTACAGCGCACGTTTCAAATGGTCGTGCAACCATCGAAGATGATGATAATGATTTCTGGTTTGGTTTTGAACAAGAATATTTCTTGTGGAACCCATCTACCAATAAGCCTTTAGGATTCCCAGAAGGTGGCTACCCTGGTCCTCAAGGCCCTTACTACTGCTCTGTGGGTGCCAACAACGCATTTGGTAGAAATATTGTAGAAGAGCATTTAGACATCTGCTTGGAAGCAGGTTTAAACGTAGAAGGTATCAATGCAGAAGTTGCTGCTGGTCAGTGGGAATTCCAAATTTTTGCAAAAGGTGCTAAAGAAGCAGGCGATCAAATTTGGGTTGCACGTTATTTATTAGAAAGAATTGGCGAGTCATATGATGTATCTATCAACTGGCATTGTAAGCCTTTAGGTACTCTCGATTGGAACGGATCTGGTATGCACGCAAACTTCTCAAACACAACATTAAGAACTTGTGGCAAGCGTGAAGTATACGAAACGATTTGTGAGGCGTTCCGTCCATTTGTTAAAGAACATATTGATGTGTATGGCGCAGAGAACCACTTACGTTTAACAGGTAAGCATGAAACTGCATCTATAAACGATTTCTCTTTCGGTGTTTCTGACAGAGGCGCTTCTATCCGTATTCCAATTGGAGCGGTAGAAAAAGGTTGGAAAGGCTGGTTAGAAGATCGTCGTCCAAACTCTGCTGCAGATCCATACAAAGTAGCTTCTCGTATTATCAAAACAGTTAAAACTGCCAAATTATAATATTTAAACAGGTTAGTAAGCAATCGAAATCCCTCAAATGAAAATTTGGGGGATTTTTTGTTGATTATTATCCCCGCTCACCTACTTTAATGCAGCTACCTTTAATCTTTAATTCATATTAAAACTAATTATATGTCTTTACGTTTTGATGCAATCCGTGATTTGAAAAATAACCAAACCACCGTTGCTGCTAGTGCAAAAATTACCGGCATTTTTAATTCGAGTGTTTTTACTTTAAAAACAGCTAGAGAATACCTCACCGACGAGTCTTATAAAAGTTTAATGACGAGTATTAGAGGAGGTAAAAAAATTGACCGCACCATGGCCAATCAAATTGCCATTGGTATTAAAGCATGGGCCGAAAGTAAAGGCGTAACACACTATACGCACTGGTTCCAACCACTTACTGGAACCACCGCCGAAAAACACGATTCATTTTTTACTTTAAAAGGTGATGGTACCGCTATCGAAGAATTTGATGGAGCTGCACTGATCCAACAAGAGCCCGACGCTTCATCATTTCCAAGTGGTGGATTACGCGCAACATTTGAAGCAAGAGGCTATACCGCTTGGGACCCTGCATCACCCGCATTTATAATTGAAATTGGACAAGGTAAAACACTCTGTATTCCAACTTTATTTGTGGCCTACACCGGCGAATCACTTGACTATAAAGCACCTTTATTAAAAGCAGTAGAAGCTATTAATAAAGCAGCCATAGACGTTTGTCATTACTTCGATAAAAACATTACCAAAGTAACACCTACACTAGGTTGGGAACAAGAGTATTTTGTAATTGATGAAGCTATTGCCAATGCAAGACCCGATTTAGTGCAGTGCGGCAGAACCGTATACGGTGCTGCTCCTGCTAAAGGACAACAATTAGAAGATCATTATTTTGGATCCATCCCAGAGCGCGTATATGCGTTTATGAGAGACTTTGAACAAGAGTCGTATAAACTAGGTATTCCACTTCGCACAAGACACAATGAGGTAGCACCTGCACAATTTGAGTGTGCACCCATATTTGAAGAAGTAAATATTGCTGTAGACCATAACACACTTTTAATGGACATCATGAGTCGTGTTGCAAAGCGTCACAAATTAGTGGTACTGTTTCACGAGAAACCATTTGCTGGCATTAATGGAAGTGGTAAACACAACAACTGGAGTTTAGCAACAGATACCGGTATTAATTTATTAGCACCGGGTAAAACGCCAAAAACAAACCTCATGTTTTTGACCTTCTTTGTAAATACCATTAAAGCCGTTCACGATTACGCCGATATTTTGCGTGCTGCTATAGCATCCGCACCCAACGATCATAGACTTGGCGCCAACGAAGCACCGCCAGCTATCATTTCTGTTTTTGTGGGTCAGTATTTAGCCAAAGTATTAGAAGACATTGAAACACGAGTGGGCACTAAGTTTGACGAACAAGACGAAGCCATTTTAAAATTAGATTTACATAGAAGTATTCCGGAATTATTATTAGACAACACCGACCGTAACCGTACCTCTCCTTTTGCATTTACGGGCAACAAATTTGAATTTAGAGCCGTAGGTTCTTCTGCCAACTGTGCTATTTCAATGACCGTGTTAAACACGATTGTAGCAGACACTTTAAAACAATTTAAATCAGATGTAGATGGTCTTGTAGAAAAAGGCGACAAAAAAGAAATTGCCATTATGCAAGTGATTCAAAAATACATTGTAGAAAGTAAAGCCGTATTGTTTGAAGGCGATGGCTATAGCGAGCAGTGGCACGCGGAGGCAGAACGCAGAGGGCTTCCAAATTTAAAAACAACGCCAGTTGCATTAGATGCAATGGTTACTAAAAAAGCCAAAGATTTATTTGAACGCAATCATGTATACACCCACTCAGAGCTGGAAGCTAGACATGAAATTGAACTTGAAAAATATATTAAAAAGGTTCAGATAGAAGCGCGTATCATGGGTGATTTAGCCATCAACCATATTTTACCTGCAGCCATTTCGTATCAAAATAAATTGTCCACCAATATTGCTGGATTAAAAGCAGCGGGACTTGGCGCAGAAACCTATGCAAGTCAAACCGATTTATTACAGCAGGTAAGTAAACACATTCAGGTTATTTATACGAAGGTAAATTCGATGGTAGAAGCTAGAAAAGTAGCCAACAATATCGAAGACACTAGAAAAAAAGCCATTGCGTATGAAGCGGATGTGAAATCAGCATTTTTTGATGAAATCCGTTATCATGTAGACAAATTGGAACATTTAGTGGATGATGATAAATGGACTTTACCAAAGTATAGAGAAATGTTATTTTTAAGATAAGCGTACCGACTAATTAGTAATATTGGCCGAAAAATAAAACAGAATAAATAATTATAAGTAACTTAACAATCTTAAAAAACACAACTATGAAAAAAATAATCGCACTCTTAACAATTGTTGGTTGCATCGCAGCAACTAGTGTTATGGCACAAGGTGGTGGCGGTGGTCAACAAATGGACCCTGCTCAAATGCTTGAAATGATGAAACAACGTATCAAGCCTCAGTTAATTGAAAAAACTAAACTTTCTGACACAGAAGCAGACAAGGTTATAGAAATTCAATTGTGGGTACAAACACAAGGTCGTGGACTTCGTGATTTGTCTGATGACGAAAGAGCAGCTAAACAAAAAGAAACTGCCGACGAGCGTAAAAAGAAATTAAAGGCAATCCCTTTAACAGACGATCAAATTAAAGCAGTAGATGATTTCTACGAAGAAATGAAAAAGAATAGACCACAACGTGGTGGTGGACAATAGTTCCAGCGGCATTCAAAAAAAATCCCTTACAAATTTGTAAGGGATTTTTTTTATTTCATCGTAAAGGTTTCTAAAAACTTAGTGGTAAAATTACCTTTTCTAAAATCTTCATTTTGCATGAGTTGCAAATGAAAAGGTATGGTTGTTTTAACGCCTTCAATCACATATTCAGAAAGCGCACGATACATGGTATCAATGGCTTCTTCACGTGTTTGCGCAACGGTGATTAATTTACCAATCATAGAATCGTAATACGGCGGAATTACATATCCTGCGTATACATGGCTATCTACTCGAACGCCATGTCCACCGGGGGTATGCAGTACTGTAATTTTTCCGGGCGAAGGTCTAAAATCATTGTATGGATCTTCTGCATTGATACGACACTCAATAGCGTGCATTTGTGGTTCGTAGTTTTTACCAGAAATTTTTTCACCCATTGCAATTTTAATTTGCTCTTTAATCAAATCAAAACTAATCACTTCTTCCGTTACACAGTGTTCTACCTGAATACGGGTATTCATTTCCATGAAATAGAAGTTACGGTGCTTGTCCACTAAAAACTCTACCGTACCCACACTTTCATAATTAATAGCAGATGCTGCTTTAATAGCTGCCTCTCCCATTTTTTTACGAAGTTCAGGTGTCATAAATGGAGAAGGAGATTCTTCTACTAATTTTTGGTGACGACGTTGAATTGAACAATCACGCTCACTCATATGACAAACCGTTCCGTATTGATCTCCAGCTACCTGAATTTCAATATGTCGAGGCTCTTCTACAAATTTTTCCATGTACACGCCGTCATTTTTAAACGCAGCAGCGGCTTCATGTCTAGCATCAGAATATGCTTTTTCAATTTCTTCTTCGTTCCATACCACACGCATTCCCTTACCCCCACCACCGGCAGTTGCTTTTAAAATAACAGGGTATCCAATTTCTTTAGCTAATGTTTTTGATTCCTCTACACTTTCTAATAAACCTTTACCACCTGGTACAACCGGAACACCTGCTTTAATCATGGTATCCTTAGCAGTAATCTTATCCCCCATTTTATTGATCATTTCTGGGGTAGGACCAATAAATTTAATACCGTGATCCGCACAAATTTGTGCAAACTTGGCATTTTCTGCTAAAAATCCATATCCAGGGTGAATGGCATCTGCATTGGTGATTTCGGCAGCAGCCATAATATGAGGAATATTTAAATAAGAATCCACCCCTTTAGGCTTACCAATACAAACAGCTTCATCCGCAAATTTCACGTGCAAGCTATCTTTATCGGCAGTAGAATAAACCGCTACCGTTTTAATACCCATTTCTCGGCAGGTACGAATAATACGAAGCGCAATTTCTCCTCTATTGGCAATCAATATTTTATTAAACATCTTTTGAATTTAAAGTTTAAGTGAAAACCCTCTTACTTATTAGGTTCCACTAAAAATAGTGGTTGGTCAAATTCTACAGGACTTGCATCTTCTACGAGTACCTTAACAATGGTGCCTGAAATTTCACTCTCAATTTCATTAAACAACTTCATAGCTTCAATGATACAAACCACTTTGCCAGCTGCTACATCTGTCCCAATATCAGCAAGCAATGGCTTGTCTGGAGAGGCTCTTCTATAAAATGTACCAATCATTGGGCTTTTGATGGTGATTAGGTTATCCGCCTTTGGAGCAGCAGCCGGAGCTGGTGTGCTAGATGCAGGGGCAGCTACAGGACCAGGTGCTGGAGCATACACTGCCTGGCTAGGTGCCGAGTTATAGGTAACCACAGCCTCTTCTTTTTGCTTGATGGTTACTTTACCATCTTTGTCTTCTATACTGATTTCGCCAATATTACTTTTATTGACAATTTTGATTAATTCGTGAATTTGCTTTAAGTCCATTTTTACGATTTTTGGGGTAAATTGGGGTTATTTTGATCAATTTCGGGGGCAAAATAGGTATTTTTTGCCAAAAAAAGGGGAAAATCAAATTTTCCCCTTTTTTATTTATTAACGTTATATCTTATTCTTTTACTCTTTCTACGTAGTCTCCAGATTTGGTATTTACGCGAACAAGCTCCCCTTCTTCCACAAACAAAGGAACCATTACAGTAGCCCCTGTTTCTACAGTTGCTGCTTTTAGGGCTCTTGTTGCAGTATCGCCTCTAAGTCCTGGCTCACAATACGTGATGCGAACCACAATTTTTTCTGGTAATTCTGCGCCAATTGCTTGGTCAGTTTCGGTATTGATGAATACAAAAACTTCAGCACCATCTTTTAAAAACTGCGGTGCATCAATCATTTCTTCACCTAATGCAATTTGCTCGAAAGTCTCATTGTTCATGAGGTTGAAGCCACTTTCATCTTTGTATAAAAACTGGAAAGCTCTTTTTTCTACACGAACAGGATATATGGTTTCACCACTATTCCATGTTTTTTCGATAGATCTTTTATTGTCTACGCCTTTTAATTTTGCCCAAACCTTTGCTGCTGCACGGGCTGTTTTGTTTTCGCCAAATTCAACAACTGAATATAAGCTACCGTCTAATTTAAGGATCACCCCGCGAGAGATGTCTGAAGTAGTTGCCATGTGTTTAATTTTAAAATGAAGACTTCTGCAAGTCGTGCGCAAAAGTAGGAATTGAATGGGATATTTTTGTAAAGTTTAATGGAAAGAAGGTAAGGTATTGTTTTTCACCTATTTTTGCGGCAAATAAAAATACCGAGACCACTATGTCAGTATTAGTTAATAAGCATTCTAAAGTAATTGTTCAAGGATTTACCGGAACAGAAGGTACGTTCCACGCTACCCAAATGATTGAATATGGTACCCAAGTTGTAGGAGGAGTTACCCCCGGAAAAGGTGGCAGCATACATTTAGACAAACCTGTGTTTAATACCGTAGCGAATGCTGTTGCTGCAACAGGCGCTAATGTAAGCATCATTTTTGTACCCCCTGCATTTGCAGCGGATGCGATTATGGAAGCTACAGACGCTGGTATTGAACTAGTAGTTTGTATAACAGAAGGCATTCCAGTACAAGACATGGTAAAAGTTAAAAACTACTTACTAGGAAAAAATACAAGACTTATTGGACCTAACTGCCCTGGCGTTATTACTGCCGGAGAAGCTAAGGTTGGTATCATGCCAGGTTTTATATTTAAGCCAGGACGTATTGGTATCGTTTCTAAAAGCGGAACATTAACTTATGAAGCTGCAGACCAAGTGGTAAAAGCAGGTATGGGTATTTCTACAGCCATTGGTATTGGTGGCGATCCAATTATTGGAACGACAACTAAAGACGCTGTTGAACTACTAATGAACGATCCGGAAACCGATGGTATCATTATGATTGGTGAAATTGGTGGTAGCATGGAAGCAGAAGCAGCAGAGTGGATTAAAGCCAACAAAACAAAGCCTGTGGTAGGTTTCATTGCTGGTCAAACAGCGCCTCCGGGCAGAAGAATGGGGCACGCTGGTGCCATTGTTGGCGGAGCAGACGATACAGCAGCAGCTAAAATGAAAATTATGGCAGCATGCGGTATTCTTGTAGTAGCTAGCCCTGCAGATATTGGAAAAACAATGGCAGAAGTCATCAATAAATAATTACAATTTTTACGAAGAGCCTGTAACTTTTGTTGCAGGCTTTTTTTTGCCCATCAATGCTTAGATTTACAATTATGAGGCGCATGCAAAAGCAAGTTTTTTTATTGATTTTAAAAGTATTTGGCTGCTATTTTTTTGCTGCTGCGCAAGTTGTCATTAGGAGTAGTCATGCCCCCTTTTTAAGAGAAGGAGATAAAGCTTTTATCACCGCAACTATATCCAACAAAACAAATAAATCTGTTACTGGGCAGGTTCATTTAACACTCGTAAACCCAACTAATAATAACCCCGTAGATGGTTGGTTTCAAAACGTTTTTCCTTCTCAGTATTATAGTGTAGACGCAGGGAGCCAACTTCATATTCAATTTCCCATTCAAGCAGCGTTTGGCTATATACAAATGCTCCGCTATCAATTAGAAGCTACGGTACTAGAAAATAAAAAAGAGATTATAAGTAGCAGTAATTACACAGATAGTTTTCAGGTATACACCAATAGAATACTTGTTTCAGATTCTATGTTTATTAAATCCAGTAAAGACACTATCATAAAGGGTATTTTTCCTACTCTCCTATATGCTCCAGAAAGCAGTACGCACAATAGTTTGCGTATTTCTTATACAGCATTTACCCCGCTTGATTATTGGAAACTACAAATAGGTAACAAACAATTTACAACTATAAGTCGCGCAGGTTTTGACACATTACTGCTTGGCGATTATATAAGTAATGAAATGGGGAATTATAGCCTTCAAACAAATCATTCAGGCGGATTAAATGATCAGCAAACTAAAATTGTTTGGTCACACTACAACAAAATTGAAAAGCCAGTTAACGATTATGCATCTTTTAGATTGCAAAAAACAATCCAACAAAGAATAAAGGGACGCTGGATTCCTTTGTCAGAAAATGCAACACTGCATGTAGGCGATACACTTAATATTACCATATCAATTTTTACGCCAACGCCTTATTCAAAAATATGGATCACTGAAAACACCTTGGGCAGTGCTACCCTATTAGTTCAGCAAAACTTAGAAGCAAAAAAATATGCATCCTATTTTACAAAAGAGATTGCCTATAACAATGTAGCAAAACAAGAAATTCACTACCAGTATATACTTGCCAATAATGGTGTTTATAGCACCGGCAATACGGTTGTAAACATTGAAACCAAAGCGGTAAAACAAAAGGCGAAGCCTAACACGATCAAACTTTTTATACCCGCTACCCAACTGAGAATAGAAGAATAAATGCACCGCAGCCATTACGATATTATAATAGTAGGCCAGGGCATTAGTGGCACTGTTTTGAGTAGCACCCTTATTTTGCAAGGTCAAAAAGTGCTTGTCATAGATGATGGTAACATTAAAGCTGCAAGCAAAATAGCCAGTGGCGTTATTAACCCTGTTACCGGAAGGCGCATTGTAAAAACTTGGCAAATAGACATTGTGATGCCAGCTGCTGTCCGCATATATCAAGCGCTGGAAAGTAAACTTGGTACAAGTATTGTAAGGCAGTGCAATATTGTCAATTTCCACGCCAGCGAACAAATGCAAAATGCTTTTGCAAGTAGGCTTGCAGAGGATCCTACTTACCTATGTAACTCACCCCTTGCAAATAAAGTAATAGCGGCTTTTGACGCCCCATTTGGACATGGCGTTATTGATCCATGCTGGCTTATTAATTTGGAAAATTTGCTGCATCATTGGCGCCAATATTTAATTGAAAAAAATGCATTCCTACAAGATGTATTTGATTTTAAAAAACTAGACACTCAAGCGGATCTAATTACTTACGATAACTATACTACCAACAAAATTATTTTTTGCGAAGGTGCTAATGGAGATAACAACCCTTATTTTAAACAATTACCCTTTGCACCAAATAAAGGAGAAGCACTACTTGTAAAAATCAAAGATTTAGACAATCAGTTTATCTACAAAAAAACAGTGAGCATTGTGCCATGGAAAGATTCAACATTTTGGGTAGGCTCTAATTACGAATGGAATATTACCAACGACGACCCTTCTTTAGCTTTTAAAGAAAAGACAATCGCAGCACTTAATGAATGGCTAAAAATTCCATATGAAGTAGTAGATCATATTGCAGCCATAAGGCCCGCAAACATTCAGCGGAGGCCATTTGTAGGCATGCACCCTTCCTATAAAAACATAGGTATTTTTAATGGCATGGGCACCAAAGGCTGTTCATTGGCACCCTATTTTGCAGAGCAATTTGTTTCGCATATTTTACATCAAACGCCCATCGAAATCGAAGCCAATATCAATAGATTTAATAATTTAGTACCCTAATATTAGTCATATGTCAAGTTCAAAAAATAAAAGCGAATATGTAATCCCTATTCAGTACCGAAAAATGGAAAACTTACACATTGTATTTTGGCTATTTAAAGATATTGCCTGGTGCCTTGGTATTCCATTACTTGGCATTGCGATGATTGTCCCAACCCTTGCTATTTCTATTATTATTTCATGGCGTACCAGACAGTTTATGTCTGAGCTTTGCCATAATTTAGCCATCACCGTATGGATTAGCGCCAACTCCTTTTGGATGGTTTCTGAGTTTTTTCATATCGACGAAGCCATTGCTTGTTTTGGCATCACCTACAAGCATCTTGCTATGTTCCCATTTGGTATAGGCGTGCTTATTTTGGCATTCTACTACTTAATCTGGAAGCCAGGGCATAAAAATGAAGCAGAAACTATGTAATTATGGACTGCAATACCTCCATATTGAATGGGTTCTAGCTGCATTTGAAGTATATTTGCCCTTCAAATTATTGGATTAATAAATTAGCACTATGTACCGTTCGCATAACTGTGGAGAATTAAGAGAAAGCCATGTTGGCAGTGAAGTAACCCTTGCAGGTTGGGTTCAAACAGTTAGAAAATTTGGCGCCATTACTTTTGTGGATCTAAGGGATCGTTATGGCATTACGCAATTATTATTAGGAGAATCGATGGCTTCTTTTTTGGATGAAACTCCATTAGGAAGAGAATTTGTAATTCAAGCTATAGGAACGGTTGCAAGCAGAAGCAATAAAAACCAAAACATTGAAACGGGTGATATTGAAATCATTGTTGGCAGCTGTGTGGTGCTTAACAAATCTGCGGTGCCTCCTTTTACCATTCAAGATGATACAGATGGTGGCGATGATGTGCGCATGAAATACCGCTACCTGGATTTACGAAGAAACGCAATCAAGAAAAATTTAGAATTAAGGTACAACGTAAACCGCTCTGTAAGAAACTACTTACACGAGCAGCAGTTCATGGATATTGAAACACCTTTTTTAATTAAGTCTACCCCAGAGGGTGCGCGTGACTTTGTGGTGCCATCACGCATGAACCCAGGTCAATTTTATGCGTTACCACAATCACCCCAAACTTTTAAGCAACTTTTAATGGTAAGTGGCTACGACCGTTACTACCAAATTGTAAAATGTTTTAGAGACGAAGATTTAAGAGCCGATAGACAACCCGAGTTTACTCAAATAGATTGTGAAATGGCATTTGTAGAACAAGAAGATGTTTTACAAATGTTTGAGAACTTAATAAGACGCGTTTTTAAAGACGTAAAAAATATTGATTACACAGAGGACATCGAAAGAATGACCTGGGAAGACGCCATGTGGCAGTTTGGTAATGACAAACCAGATATTAGATTTGGTATGGAAATTACCAACTTAAAATCTGCGTTTTTAAAAGGTGGCAAAATAGAAGCCATAGGCGAATTAATTGGAGGTGCTGGATTTGGTGTATTTGACAATGCAGAAACTGTTTTAGCCATTGCTGCACCAGGTTGTAGCGAATATACCCGCAAACAAACCGACGAGCTTACAGAGTGGGTTAAACGTCCACAAATTGGCATGCAAGGTCTTGTATATATTAAGTGCAACCTAGATGGTACCTACAAAAGCAGTGTCGATAAATTTTATACCGAAGACAAATTAAAAGCCATTGCAAACGCTGCGTGCGCCAAAGCAGGAGACCTTGTATTAGTTCTTGCTGGTAAAGAAGAAAGAACCCGTAAAGCAACTTCAGAACTAAGGCTTGAAATGGGTAAAAAATTAGGCTTTAGAAAAGACGATGAATTTAAATTGTTATGGGTGTTAGATTTCCCATTATTTGAATACGCCGAAGAAGAAAATAGATGGGTTGCTAGACACCATCCATTTACATCACCAAAGCCTGATCATATTAGCGTTATGATCAACAATAGTCCGGTCATTGAAAACGCAGATAAATATTTAGAGCATCCGTATGCTACAATCAAAGCCAACGCTTATGATATGGTATTAAACGGCAATGAAATTGGTGGCGGCTCTATCAGAATTTACCAGCGTGCCCTTCAAGAAAAAATGTTTGATGCACTTGGCATGACCACCGAAGAAGCCCTTCATAAGTTTGGCTTTTTATTAGGTGCTTTTGAATATGGTGCTCCACCACATGGTGGACTGGCATTTGGGTTTGACCGTTTGTGTTCTATCCTTGGTGGATCAGAAAGCATTAGAGACTTTATTGCATTCCCTAAAAACAATGCAGGTAGAGACGTCATGCTTGATGCGCCAAGCACTATCGATGACAAGCAATTTGTTGAATTACAAATTAAATTAAACCTAACAGACAAAGCTTAAAATAAAAGTATGAAGCAGGTGCAAATTTTTAAAGTACTCACTTACTTATTAATTCCAGTGGCACTCCTATTTGGCTTTATGGCACTATTAGTGCTTCCAACAGCACTTGCTAATCCTGCACTCCTAATTGTGGTGTTTATATTTTCTTGTATTGCTATTTATACTTTTTCAAGCCTTCGTTTTGTAACAACGGCCATTAACAAAGCAAAAAATTGCAACCCAAGTTTAAAGGATTGGATTAAAGTAAATGGATACATTAGCGTAGGCACTGCATTTATGTTTTTATTAAACAGCATCGGCATATTAATACTCCGCCCAATAGAGTTTAATGACTTTGTTTCCAAAGCCATGGAAACGCAATCTAATTTGCCAGCCAGCATAACACCTGCTTTTGTTGGACAAATGCTAAAGTATACGGCTATTTTTATGCTTGTCACAAGCACCATTATACTAGTTCATACCAGAATGCAATTTGTGTTTTTAAAAGCTTACAGCTACGTATTTGAAAGTGAATAACCATACCCCTCTTGCCGAAAGAATGCGGCCCTCAAAACTAGAAGACCTAGTTGGCCAAGAACACTTAACAGGTAAGGGAAGTATATTAAACACAAGCATAACAAAGGGCCATATCCCTTCCATGATTTTATGGGGACCTCCAGGTGTTGGTAAAACTACCATTGCCAATATTATTGCACACCAACTCAATGCGCCTTACTTTCAACTTAGCGCTATTAGTAGTGGCGTAAAAGAAGTACGAGAAGTAATTGAGCAGGCAAAAGATCAACCAGGAGCCGTACTTTTTATTGATGAGATACACCGTTTTAATAAAGGGCAACAAGATGCGCTTTTAGCAGCCGTCGAAAAAGGAATTATAACGCTTATTGGTGCCACTACCGAAAACCCTTCTTTTGAAGTGAACAACGCCTTACTTAGTAGGTGTCAAGTTTTTGTGTTAAAACAATTACAGGAGCAGGATCTTCAAACACTCATTAGTGAGGTTATTAAAAAAGACAGCTACCTGTCTACCCTATCCATTCAATTACACGAAACAGCCGCTTTATTTAAAATTGCCGGTGGTGATGCCAGAAAACTACTCAACTTATTAGAACTCGTAGTTCAAATGCATGCAAGTAATGATACCATTATCATCACAGACAAAATTGTAATGCAGGTTGCACAACAAAAATTAGCCATTTACGACAAAGGCGGTGAGCAGCATTACGATATTATTTCTGCCTTTATTAAAAGCATGCGTGGTAGTGACCCAAACGCAGCCGTATACTGGCTTGCGCGTATGATTGAAGGTGGAGAAGATATAAAATTTATAGCTAGACGCATGCTCATTTTTGCAAGTGAAGACATTGGAAACGCCAACCCCAATGCACTATTACTAGCCAACAATACTTTTGATGCGGTTAGTAAAATAGGATACCCCGAGTCGCGTATTATATTATCGCAATGTGCTACGTACTTGGCTTCTTCTCCCAAAAGCAACGCTGCGTATATTGCCATTAATGAAGCGCTAGCACTCGTAGCTAAAACAGGTGATTTGCCGGTTCCACTTCATTTACGCAATGCGCCAACTAAACTCATGAAACAAATGGATTATGGTAAAGATTATAAGTATGCCCACTTAGGCGAAAATAATTTTGTGGACCTTGAATTTTTTCCGGAAGCCATCAAAGGTACCACACTATACACCCCAGGCAAAAATGCCAGAGAAAATGAAATCAGAAGCTTTTTATTACAGCGCTGGAAAAAGAAATACGGGTATTAATTATTTTTTTGTGGTACCATTCGACCAGACGTTCCTCTATCACCACCTTCATGGTATTCTGCGTCTTCATTCACATCCCATAAATTGTACAATTCTTTACCTGCAATAATATTTTTTGCAGCAAGCATGGCTGTCATCATGGAGTGATCTTGATTATTGTATTTATGCATACCATTACGGCCTATCAAATAAAGTCCAGGATAATTTGCAAGCGCCTCTCTAACACTGTCCACTCTGGCCTTGTAAAACTGATCGTAAACAGGATATGCTTTGGGCTGTCTTACTACGTATCCGTCTACAACAGCCGATGCTTTTGTAAGACCAATTTTTTCTATTTCTTGTTTACCTAATGCAATTAAATCGGCGTTGGAACTTGTCCAAAGCCCATCTCCTTCAAAACAAAAATATTCGAGGCCATAACATGCCATACTTGGATCAGGCACCATGTATGGGCTCCAAGATTTAAAGTTTTGAACCCTTCCTACTTTTACTTTTGGATCGTGAATGTAAATCCAGTTATCAGAAAATGCATCCTCATCTTTACAAATTAGTACCACCGTTAAAAAGTCGCGATAGCCAAGCGCAGCAGCATTTGCAGCCACTGTAGCCGGAAATGCAGGTAATACATTTGCCACTAATTCACGCATGGGTGCCGTTGATAACACATAATCAAAGCCTGTTACATGTCCTTGGTTAGTCGTTTGTACCGTCCAATTGCTACCAGTGTACTCTATTTTTTGAACACCGCAATTCATATGTAGTGTCACACCCATGGCCTTGCTTTTTTCGGCACAAGCCTCCCACATCATACCCGGACCCTGTTTAGGATACCTGAATGAATCGATCAGTGTTTTTATCACTTTGTCTTTATCAGTAGCTTCTTTGTTGGGCTTAAAAAGCGCATTAAAAATGGCACTACTTAAAGAAAGCCCTTTAATACGCTGTGCCGCCCAATCAGCACTGATTTCGTTACAAGGAATGCCCCATACTTTTTCGGTGTAGGTTTTAAAAAAAATATTAAACAATCTTTTTCCAAATTGATTGGTTACCCACTCTTCAAAATTGGTTGGATTTTTTACTGGAAAAGCTTTTGCTTTTAAATAACTTAACACACACAAAGTACTTTCTATAATGCCCAGTTTTCTTAACGCTTCAAATGCTACAAGTGGATATGAGAAAAAATGGTTGTTGTAATAGATACGAGAACTTCTTGGACGCTCCAACATTTCATCCCCTAATATTTCTGTCCAAAAATCTTCTACTTCTTTAGACTTAGAAAAAAATCGGTGTCCGCCAATATCAAAATGATATCCATTGTAAGATTCGGTTCTTGAAATACCGCCCACGTATTGTGGATCTTTTTCAAAAACAACTACTTCTTGGTTACCTTTTGCAAGAAGGTATGCAGCAGTTAAACCAGCAGGTCCAGCTCCAATAATTGCGACTCTTTTTGACATAGATATAGGGGTTATCGGTGTAAGATGGCAAAGGTGCTACATTAATGCGGATCTACCACTATTTTTGGGCTTCATTTTATACTTATCTTTCCTCAAAATATACGCTACATGAACTCGTTTACTTGGACCCTTCAAACCTTTGATAACCTTACCAACAGGCAGTTGTATGCTATATTAAAACTTCGTTGTGATGTGTTTATTGTAGAGCAGGCCTGCAATTATCAAGACATTGATGGTAAAGACCTTAAAAGTTTTCATTTGTGTGGATGGGATGGTGACAAACTCGTTGCCTATGCAAGACTGCTACCTGCCGGTGTATCATTTAATGAAGTTTCTATTGGACGTGTATTAAGTTCACCAGCTTATCGTAGACAAGGTGCCGGCATTGGCCTAATGCAAAACGCGATTGCTAATTGTTATGATAAATTTGGAAAGCAACCCATCAGAATTGGTGCTCAATTATACCTACACAATTTTTATAGTAGTTTTGGATTTATAAAAGACTCCGGCATGTATCTAGAAGACGACATTGAGCATATCGAAATGATCTTACCTTAATTCGGCTTTTACAAAACGGGCGGTATGACTTTCTTTGCAGCTTACCATTTGTTCTGGCGTTCCTTCAAATAAAATAGTACCACCTCCATCGCCACCCTCTAGACCTAAGTCAATGATATGATCAGCTACTTTTATGACATCTAAATTGTGTTCAATGACGAGTACCGTATTGCCTCTATCAACCAATTTATTAAGTACATCAATTAAATGTTGAATGTCTTGAAAATGAAGCCCTGTTGTAGGTTCATCTAAAATGTAAAAAGTTTTGCCTGTATCTTTTTTACCAAGCTCAGTAGAGAGTTTAACGCGCTGTGCTTCTCCTCCACTCAATGTTACAGCCGATTGTCCTAAAGTAATATATCCGAGTCCTACTTCTTGCAACACTTTTATCTTTCTAAAAATAAAGGGGACAGGTTGGAAAAATTCGCAAGCCTCATCTACTGTCATGTCTAAAACATCACTAATAGATTTTCCTTTATACCTAATTTCTAGCGTTTCGCGGTTGTAACGTTTGCCATTGCATTTTTCACAATGGACATACACATCCGGCAGGAAATTCATTTCAATCACACGCATACCGCCACCCTCACAAATTTCACATCTACCACCCTTTACATTAAAAGAAAATCGACCTGCCGTATAGCCTCGTATTTTAGATTCGGCAAGTGCCGCAAACAAGGTTCTAATTTCTGTAAAGAATCCACAATACGTGGCCGGGTTACTTCTTGGTGTGCGGCCAATGGGCGACTGATCCATCTCAATCACTTTATCAATATGTTCTAACCCTTTGATTGATTTAAAAGGCATGGGTTGAAACTTACTATCATAACAGTGCTTAGAAAGGAGCGGATATAAAGTTTCATTGATGAGCGTAGACTTACCACTACCACTTACGCCACTTACCACAATTAACTTGCCCAACGGAAAGGTTACAGAAACCTTTTTTAAATTATTACCTGTGGCTTCCTTTAAAACAATGGAATGTCCATTGCCAATTCGCCGCTGTGCAGGAATAGGAATTTTTTTTTGACCATTTAAATATTGTGCGGTATCAGAATTAGAAAGCAGTACCTCCTGGGGTGTTCCAGCAGCAACAATTTGACCGCCATACTTACCCGCACGTGGACCAATATCTACTAAATAGTCGGCGGCTAACATAATATCTTTATCATGCTCCACCACTAAAATACTATTACCAATATCGCGTAAATTTTGCAGCGCCTTAATAAGTTGCATATTATCACGCTGATGTAACCCAATAGAAGGTTCATCCAAAATATACGTAATACCTTGTAATTGAGATCCAATTTGTGTTGCCAGTCTAATACGTTGCGACTCGCCCCCACTCAGTGTTTTAGAAGGTCTACTGAGAGACAAGTACGTAAGACCAACATCCAATAAAAAACCTACCCGCTCTCTAATTTCTTTTAAAATATCTTTTGCGATTGCATTGTCTTTTTTAGAAAGATGATTTTCGATTCCCTCAAACCACTTAAGCAGCTTGTCTAAATTTAAATCACTAATCTCTGCAATATTTTTACCAGCTACCTTAAACCACAAACTCTCTTTTTTTAACCTGGCGCCTTCGCAACTAGGACAGTGTTTTAACTCCATAAACTGTTCGACCCACTCCCGAAGTGCTTCTGTAATGCCCGTACCCGTAAACCAGCGTTTTAACATGGGGACAACGCCTTCAAATACCCCTTCATAGTCACTTACAACTGTGGTTTCATCCATATCAAATGTAGATTCGGAAGGACCATCAGGCGTACCGTACAATAATAGGTTTATAGATTGATCAGATAAACTACTAATAGGTTTATCAATACTTATTTTATGTTTTTTAGCAAGCACTTCTACCTGCTTAAATAAATAGGCATCGCGCTGCACACCAAGTGGGGCAATACCTCCTTCCTTAATACTTAAACTCCTATCCGGAATAATTTGGTCCAACGAAATTGAAAAAACATTACCTAAACCTTTACAGGTAGGACATGCTCCATAGGGTGAGTTAAAAGAGAATGCATTAGGAGATGGCGATTCGTAACTAAGACCCGTTTCTTCACACATGAGTTGTTTAGCATACTGCACTACTTTATTTGATTCGTGCACCATCAAAAACAAAAGTTCTTTTCCTAGTTTTAATGTTTGTTGAACACTTTGTGAAAGCCTTACTTTACTATCCGGTGTTACTTGTAAACGGTCTACTACAAGTTCTATGTCATGAATTTTGTAACGGTCTACTTGGAGTTTTGGTGTAAGGTCTACAATGTCACCATCAATTCTAACTTTTAAGAAACCTTTTTTTCTTACCTCTTCAAAAAGTTCTCTATAATGACCTTTTCTACCTCTCACCAGTGGCGCTAGTAAAACAATTTTTTTATTGGCATATTTTTCGGTGATGGAAGCAATAATTTCTTCTTCGGTGAACTTCACCATTTTTTTACCCGTGTTGTAGCTATACGCTTCTCCAATACGCGCATAGAGTAACCTTAAAAAATCATAGACTTCGGTTACGGTGCCTACTGTTGATCTCGGATTTTTATTCGTTGTTTTTTGCTCAATAGATATCACCGGCGAAAGCCCAGTAATTTTATCTACGTCTGGCCTTTCCATATCTCCCATAAATTGTCTAGCGTAGGCACCAAAACTTTCCATATACCTTCGCTGCCCTTCGTTATAAATGGTATCAAAGGCGAGGGAGGATTTCCCACTTCCACTTACCCCTGTAAAAATAACCAATTTGTTTTTAGGAACACTGATATCAATATTTTTCAGATTGTGTTCTCTTGCGCCAAAAACTTCGATGTTTTCGATAGGAATACTAGAACTTATTGCGTTATCGGATTTCTTTGCCATAGTAGAATGTAAATATAATAACAACGAAGGGCAAGAATGGTTGAAAACATACAAATGTTAGTCGTTTTAAGATAAAGTTTATTTGGGGGCTGCGATTTTCTAGCTTAATTTTGCATTAGTTCTTAAAAAAATCTTATCCAGAAAGGCAGAGGGATTGGCCCTTTGATGCCTTGGCAACCCATATCATTCGCAGTGATATGAAGGTGCCAAATCCATCCTTAACAAATAAACCTGTTAGGGGAAGATAAGTCAGCGACGTTTGATTTTTTGCCTTTGGCTTTTAATATATCAAGCTCACCTGACTTCATCTGGTGAGCTTTTTTATTTTATAGCAATGAAGAAAAAATAACAAAATGGAAGATCAAAAAGTATTAAAAATTGGATTGTTTGGTTTTGGCGTAGTGGGTGAAGGATTGTATAAGGTTTTACAACAAACACCATCCCTAAAAGCGAGTATTGTAAAGGTTTGTATAAAAAACGTAGATAAAAAAAGGAACGCGCCAGCGCATTTATTTTTCTCAGACAAAAACGACCTATTACTAGATTCGAATATCAATGTAATTGTTGAAGTGATTGACGATTCGGTAGCAGCATTCGAAATTGTTTCTATAGCTTTAGAACAAGGAAAAGCAGTTGTAAGCGCGAGTAAAAAAATGATAGCAGACAACCTGCCTACTATGTTAGCACTTCAACAAAAAACGGGTCTTCCATTCTTGTATGAAGCAGCTGTCTGCGCATCTATACCTGTTATCAGAAACCTAGAAGAGTATTACGACAATGACCTTTTACACTCTATAAAAGCGATTGTTAATGGTTCTACTAACTTTATTTTAACTAAAATGTTTGAAGACAAACTTAGTTTTCAAGCAGCCCTCATATTAGCGCAACAACTAGGTTTTGCAGAAAGCAATCCGAAACTGGATGTAGAAGGTTATGACGCGCTCAATAAATGGACCGTTTTGCTAACCCACGCTTACGGCATTGTTGAAAAACCTGAAAATATTTTATTTAGCGGCATTCAAAATATTCAGTTAAGCGACGCATCTGTTGCACAAGAAAAAAAGCTTGACATTAAACTCATTGCACAAGCTAAAAAATTAGCCAATGGAAAGGTGGCGGCATTTGTATTACCGCAACTAATTAGCCAAGCAGAGCCCCTCTCGTTTGTGAAAAACGAATACAATGGTGTAGTGATAGAAAGCGGATTTGCAGACAAGCAATTCTTTTATGGTAAAGGTGCAGGTAGCTTTCCAACAGCATCAGCTGTGCTAAGTGATATTTCTGCGCTACGCTATAATTACTGTTATGAATACAAAAAACTGTACCAGCAAAAACCTCACGAACTTACATCCGATTATTTCTTAAAAGTGTATGTAAGCTTTGATGATATTAAAAACGTGCCAAAAGATAAGTTTGAATGGATCGAAGAATGGCATGCACAAGAAGACCGGAAATACTTAATTGGGGTACTGCATGTAAAGGAGCTTATTCAAAACAAATGGTGGAAGGAAAACAACAACTCCCTTATTCTAACCCCCGACCCTATTATTGATAACCTTGATATCGTTCACCTCAAGAAAAAAAGCCTAGAATTGGCCGGTGTTCTATAATAATTAGAAGCAACTATAGTAGCTTTGCTGTTAAATCAACCACATGCAATTGCAACTGAATAGAAATGCTACCATTGGTATTGGATTGTCATTAATAACAGGGACTAGCTTTATTCTTTTGTCTTTTTTAATGGGCAAGGAAAATGCTTTTTTACTCCTCAATGGGAGCCTCGGCAATATCGCTGATTTCTTTTTTTATATTTGGGCCAATGCGGGCGATGGATTTATTTGGATCCCTGCCTTTGCTTTAACCCTCATGTACAAGAAAAAATACATCCCTTTTTTATTGGCTACAATTGTTTGGTCGACAGTAATTACACAAAGCTCCAAGCATTTTTTTTTTAAATCAGAAAATAGACCAACTGCAGTTATCACAAATGCAACACTTATTCATAAAGTACCCGGTATAGAAATTTATACAACAAATAGCTTCCCGTCTGGCCATACTGCAACTGCATTTTCGCTTTTTTTATTTTGCTGCTTTATTAGTACAAAAAAATGGATAGTGCCTGTTGGATTTGCTTATGCACTTCTTGGTGGATATGCAAGAATATATGTAGCACAGCACTTTCCACTAGATGTAGGCGCTGGTATCATGGTTGCTTATTGTAGCGTTTTACTTGCATGGGTTATTCAAATCAAATATTTTAATGTATAGCAATGAAAATATTTAAGAATATAAAAACGACTTTCTCACTTCTTTTGATGTTTGTTGTAACCGCCTCTATTGCACAAGACACAACGCAGCAAATTGTTGCAGGACGTTTTAACAGTGCCGCTGCTCAAAAAAAGCCTTATGTTATTTTAATTTCGATTGATGGATTAAGAGCCGATTTCGTTGATAAATATAACGCTACTGCCCTTCAGGCATTTGGCAGTCATGGCGTTGTTGCAAATTATATGACATCTTCATTTCCTTCACTTACATTCCCGAATCACTATAGCATTGTTACGGGTTTGTACCCAGCACACCATGGTCTTGTTGACAATACTTTTTTTGATGAAAAAGCAAATGCAACCTATACCATGTCCAATAAAAAAATGGTAGCGGATCCTTATTGGTATGGAGGAACCCCACTTTGGGTACTTGCCGAAAAACAACAAATGCTAACAGCTAGCTTTTATTGGGTAGCATCAGAAACACCTATCTTAAATACCACTCCTACCTACTATTATTATTACAACGACAAAATAAAAATAGAAAAGAGAATTACTCAAATTAAAGACTGGCTTAGTTTACCTGAAAAAACAAGACCACACCTGATTACTTTTTACATGCCTGATGTAGACGACGCGGCACACAACTATGGCCCTGACAGTAAACAAGCAGAAGCAGCTGTTCAATACATAGACAATGTGATAGGGCAAATAAATGAAGCGGTTAGTAGTTTGAAACTACCTGTCAATTTTATATTGGTTTCTGATCATGGCATGGCGCTCGTTAACAGCCAAACACCCATGCGCCTGCCAAAAGCAGTAGACCCTTCTAAATTTTATGTTCCATCAGGTAGTGCACTTTTACAACTTTACGCAAAAGATCCATTGGCCATTACACCTACTTATCAGGCTTTATTAAAAGAAGCAAATGGCTATGATGTTTACTTAAAAGAAAACATGCCAAAAGATTATCACTATAATAATACAGATGACAAATACAATCGAATTGGGGACATTGTTTTAGTAGCCAAGCTCCCTAATACATTTAGTTTAAGTGGTAGACCAAGTAGCCCAGGCAAACATGGTTACGACCCAAGACTCACCGAAATGAGAGCCAGCTTTAGAGCATGGGGTCCAGCTTTTAAAGCAGGCAAAAAAATAAATGGATTTGAAAACATCCACGTATACCCACTGGTTGCTAAAATATTAGGTTTAATATTTGATGAAAAAACAATTGACGGAAAACTAAGTGTACTCAAGCATACACTTAAATAACCCATTAGTCATTCCAACGCCAATCACCCGCAATTTGAAGTGGTAGCTTTAAATTATTTTTTAGGAGGAACAACCTAGTTTCATCATCATTTAAATGCTTTGCTTCTATAGAAGGAGCATCAGCCACTGCATATACCAATATGCTATTAAAGCGAACCGTATTTTTCATTCCCTTTTCATCTACTAGTTTAAAGCTATCACAGTCTGCGTGGTAGCAAGGCCCTGCATTATTAGGCAGTTTGCCGCCAGCTGCTCCACCCGTTGGAATACCTTGCAACATAAAAGGTTGATGGTCGCTATGAAGGCCTGCGCCAGCACTAAACGTATTTTTAAAACTAGTATCAATGGTTTGAACAATAGAACCTATCGATTTAAATAAATTTTCAGAAACATCCGTAGAACTTGAATAACCAGTTGGATCGTTGGTCATGTCGTAATTAAACATGTATCTAATTTGGTCTATCGTTTTATCTTTTTTAGCAGCTTCGATATAAGCTTTTGAGCCTAACAACCCCTCTTCTTCTCCCATAAACATTACAAACTCAACAGTGCGTGTTGGTTGTAAATTAAGGGCTGCAAAAGTGCGTGCCATATCAAGTACCGAAAATGATCCAATCCCATTGTCGATGGCGCCCGTTGCTAAATCCCAAGAATCTAAGTGACCGCCCACTACAATTTTTTCTTTAGGCAGTTCACTCCCTTTTATTGTAACTACTACATTACGCGCTTTTATTAGGCCAGAAAAATTAGTCATGCTAATGCTTGCAAATTGTTTTTCTTTGGCGAGTATTTCTTTAAATGCTAGACCATCTTCTTTACCAATACAAACAGCTGGAATGGGAATTAATTTTCCCGTAACAGATGCAGTTCCAGTTAGCAAAATGCCGCCATCTGCAGTATTAATAACGATAATTCCTTTGGCACCATATTTTGTTGCGATGGCCGTTTTTTCGGAGCGATGAAGGCTTGGTGTACCAGGCTTTGAGCCAGGCAATACACCTAAATAAACGAGTGCAATTTTGCCGGCAACTTTTGCTGGATCCTTTGCATAATCTTCATCTAAGCCATTACCCAGATCAACCACTTCAAGTGCAACTTCTGATGCAACTGGCGAATGCGCCAATGAAACAGATTTTACAGACTGTAAGTTTGTAAAACTATTACCAAGCTTTACAGTTAATTCTCCTCTACTCCAACTTTCAACTTCAAAAGACTGATATTTTACATTTTTAAAGCCATACGATTTCAATAAATTATACGCATACGCTTCTGCCTTATTGCCATTTTCGGAACCCGTTAAACGGTGACCAATGGTTTCAGTGGCATACTTAAGCGTAGCATATGCTTTAGAGTTTTGCTGCACTTCTTTGTTGATACTAGCAAAAGTTTCGTACCACTCTGGCTTACTATATTTTTGAGCCAACAAAACATTTGCAAAAAATAAAACGGCAACAGATAATACTAACTTTTTCATTTTGTATGATTTTAAAAACATTTATTCGTTTATCATTATTTGCAGTAATTCTTTCTTACTACAATAATCTTCTAATAATTTAATTTGATTACAGGCCCTATTGTAATTATGAAGCGGGTATTTAGCGCCATAATACACGTCGTTATTTATAAAATCAGTTAAAAAACGAAGCGCCTGCATATATATCATAAACTGCCCAGCATAAAATATTTGACCGGCTTCATCTTTAGTTAACATATCATTTGCGCCATGTAAATAACCCTTCACAACCGCTTTGTATACAGAGGGCCTGACACAAATTTTTTCAAAATCTGTTTCTTCTTCAGAACCCGCACACAAATAGGTTCTAAACATATCCCCTAGGTCACTAATAAAATAACCGGGCATCAGTGTATCTAAATCAATTACACAAATTCCTTTATCGCACTCATCAAAAAGCAAATTGCTTATTTTGGTATCATGGTGCGTGGCACGCAATTTAAAATTTGGATTTAATACCATTGTTTCATAAAAATCAGCAATCCACTTTTGATTTTGTAGGAACTCTATTTGTTCTTTTGCCTCTACAATTCGTTCTTGATTTCCGGATGTGAGCGCAAATGCAAACTGCTCATACCGTAATGTTAGATTGTGAAAATCAGGAATAGTAATTTGCAAATCATCAGCTCCGAGTCCATTTAATTGACGTGTAAAAAGTCCAAACTGATACCCTGCCTCAAATGCCTGCTCTTCATTTTGAACCACGGTTTTAGCGTGCGATCCTTTAACGTAAGGGAACACCCTGTAGTAAGCACCTTCAATACATTCCGTTTGATTGCCATGCACAGAAGTTAGCGGTGTAACAAAATAATAATTTGGATGATTATCAGATAAATAATCAGAAACCTTTTTAATATTATGCGCAATTGCATCTGGCTTTTTAAATACTTCGGTATTTATTTTTTGTAAAACATATTCTTCATTTTGGGATTGCAAGAGATAGGTATGATTGATTAATCCTTCCCCCAACGGCTTTACTTCCGTTTTGGTTGAATCAAAACCAAAAACCGCTAATACTGCAACCGAAACCTCCATATACTATTGTATTAATAAGCGTCCGTTAATGCAAACACAGGCTTTCTGTACATCCATTGTCCGCCCGTAAAATCTGGGAATGCCACTGTTTCGTTTCCTAATGCAATAGACTGTTCTGAAAGTGGTGTAATTGCACTCCAAGTTGCTGCATCATAAACGTCAAGCGGTGTAGCTGTGCCATTTTTGATAGACTCAATAAAGGCATGAATCACAAAAAAGTCCATACCACCATGTCCTGCACCTTCTGTTTCTTTACTCCAACGCTGCCATAATGGATGATCGTATTTATCCAACCACTCTTTTGCTGGCTCCCACTGATGCTCTTTTGGAGATTTATCTTGGATATAAATACTTCTATTAACATCCATCCACAACCCTTCTGTTCCTTGAACCCTAAATCCTAAAGAATATGGGCGAGGCAGATTGGTGTCGTGTTGCAATAATATAGTTTCGCCATTAGCACATTGGATATTGGTTGTAACAACATCACCGAGTCTAAAATTAACTTTTGCATTGGGATGATTTTCACCACCTTTTTTAACCACGTGATTGTGAAGGCCTCTTGCCTTTGAAGAAAAAGAACATAAGTTCACAAAACGGTTCCCTCTGTTAATATTGATGTAATTAGCAATAGGGCCAACGCCATGTGTTGGATATAAATCGCCATTGCGTTGTACAGAATGTTCTGTTCTCCAAGCTGCTTCAGAAAAAGCTTTTGCACCAAACTCAACTGGCGTATTAGCCGGGTTATTACCGTTGTTAAATTTAACTTCTCTTAAATCATGCTGATAGCCGCCTTGTAAATGAATAAGCTCTCCAAACAATCCCTGACGCACCATATTTAAAACGGCCATTACATCTCTTCTATAACAAACGTTTTCAAGCATCATTACTTGCGCGTTGTAACGCTCTGCTGTTTTTACAACATCCCAATGATCTTGTAAGCTAAGGCCAACACAAACTTCAGATCCTACATATTTAACCCCCGCTTCCAAAGAACCAACAATCATGGGTTTGTGCCATTCCCAAGGAGTGGCAATAACAACACCATCAAGTTTTTCTTTTTCTAACATGCGTTTCCATGCATACGCATCACCCGTATAAATAGCAGGCATTTTTTTACCTGACTTGGTAATTTCTTCTTTAGCACTTTGCAACATATAATCGCTAATGTCACAAATAGCTACTACTTCTACATCTTTTCTGGTAAGAAGCAACTCTAAATGATTTTGACCTCTTAAACCAACACCGATAATGCCAATTTTTACAGCATTAGCTGAGGCTGATTTTGCAAATAATTGAGTAGATGGCATAAATGCTACAGAAGCCGCTGCTAGGCTGCTATTTTTAAGGAAATTGCGTCTTTTCATAGAAACTAGTTTTAAGGTGTTCAAGATAAATAAATTATGACAATTTTAAGGCCGTTTTAAGTAGTTTGCATGGATATAAGGCAAGATTTGAAAATTGATCAAGAAAATAGCAATAATGAGCTGTAGAAGCCCCCACCTCTACATTATAATAGCCCTTACATTATTCTTTAATGTAGCAAGTGCCCAAACCGACACGACATTCTGGTTTGCGGCCCCTGACCTCCAACAGGCTCATGGAGACAGGCCTATTTTATTAAGAATTTCAACACAAAACACGGCGTCAGTTGTTACTATATCACAACCGGCAAACGTAAGCTTTACGCCTATTACCATAAATATTGGAGCTAATAGTTCTAACTCATTAGATTTAACTACTTACATTACACAGCTAGAAAATGTAACGCCCAATACGGTTTCTAATAAAGGTTTACTGATAAGATCAACTACCCCCATTTCTTGTTACTATGATATTGCCAATGGATTTAACGGAGACATTTATGCGCTTAAAGGTAAAAATGCACTAGGCACAAAATTTACACTCCCATTTCAAATGGGTTTTGTAGGAAGGGGCCTTCCCTTATATACCACAGATTTTATAGTACTAGCCACAGAAAATAATACACAGGTAACCATTACACCCAAAACCAATTTAATGGGGCACAATGCAGGAGTACCATTTACTATAACCCTTCAAAAAGGAGAAACTTACACCTGCTCAGCATCATCCAACTTACCTTCAGAGCGTCCTGGAGGCTCTATAGTTACAGCCAATAAACCCATTTGTATTTCTACCAAAGACGATTCACTTTTTTATACTGGACAGGGATGTGCAGACACAGCCGGTGATCAACTAATTCCGGACGAAATTGCAGGTAAAGAATTTGTAGTAATTAAAGGCTATTTTAACAGCCCCGATTTTTATTATGTTTTTGCCATCGAAAATAATACAGTTGTAAAAATAAATGGCGTAACGGTTACAACCCTGCGAGCAGGCGACTATTACATTGCGACACTCAGCGAAAACTCCTGTTTTGTTAACACAGACAAGCCCGTTCATATTTTTCATATTACAGGTTTTGGCTGTGAACTTGGAGGTGCTATCATTCCTTCTATAAAATGTACAGGATCAAAAAGTATAAGTGTAACTAGGGCTTCTAGCACGGGTAGTTTTTATTTAAATGTATTGGCACCCAAAAATATTATCAATGATTTTACGCTTAATGGAACAAACACCAATATAGATGCCAGTTTATTTAGCCCTGTAACAGGAAGTAATGATGAATGGATGTATGCAAGACTTAATTTAGCAGCTTCCGTTATTACAGGAGGACAAAATGCTTTAATACAAAATAGCAAAGGTAAATTTCACGTGGGTGTAATTCAGGGAACATCGGGCTCTACTGGTAGGTATGGCTATTTTTCTGATTTTAGTAGTAATGTAATTCAGCTCATTGATGCAACTAAAAACACTGAAATATTTACAGACAACCAACCCATTTGCTATAATACAAGTGCATCCATTAATGCAATAACACAAGGTGCCAACACCTACACTTGGACTGGTCCTAATAATTTTTCAAGTACAGGTGCAAACCTTGTAATAAATAATTTCACAAACCTGAATAACGGCATTTACACCATCACATCGGCTACTGCAGATTGTGGGGTTGCTTCAAAAAATATTGTATTAAACTCGGAGCGCATATTTTCAAATTTCACTTCTACACAAACGGGTTGTATAGAAGATTCGATTTATTTTAATACGCCTACAATTGCAGAAGCTAGATGGTTGTGGAATTTTAGTGACGGTAAACTTCTTGATACGACAAGTTCAAATATTAAACCCATTAAATATAGCGGTGTAGGAAATTATCCTGTTACGCTAAAAGTGATTTCAAAAAACGGATGTGAATCAAATATTACTTCAAAAAATATTGAAATTACACCAAAACCCACCGGATCATTTAATACTACAACCAACACATGTGTTAATAAAAATATTGTCTTTACAGAAACCTCTTCTATTGCAAATGGAACACTCCTAAAGAGTTATTGGAACCTAGATGATGGAAATGGCGTTATCAATTCAAATAGTTTTACGCAACAAATAACAACCTATAGCAGTTGGGGAAATAGAAATCCATGGCTCATTGTAGAAGCAAGCTCTGGTTGTAAAAGCGACACATTTAAATTAGCAGCTCCTTTAGCTATTCATTCCATTCCAAAAGTGGGGTATACGCTACCCGAAGTTTGTTTAAATGATGCGAGTGCTATTTTTACAGATAGTACAACATCTATGGATGGTGCTACTAACTTTTTATACCAGTGGAATTTTAATGCGGGTAGCCCTTCTATTACACCGGGG
>Ga0114977_10000100_pt1 | contig 56530 bp, 19 predicted proteins | sample S_130805_MF_Meta_FD_87026 | JGI IMG/M metagenome (GOLD analysis project Ga0114977, IMG submission 87026) | Freshwater microbial communities from Lake Simoncouche, Canada to study carbon cycling - S_130805_MF_MetaG | ecosystem: Environmental > Aquatic > Freshwater > Lake | place: Lake...
AAAATTCTTACTGAACAAAACAAAAAATATTTTGAGTTTCTCAAAACTAAACAGAATAAAGCCTTAGTTGATCCCATAATTTATGCTAACTGTATAGAAACAGTAGCAATGCTTAAGAGCAATTCGGAGGTAAGAGCTTTACTATATTTAGATAAAGAAATTTCAGATGATCACATTACAGTGTTTAATGAGTTGCCACTTAAACATAACATAAACAACTTACCATTTGGATATAAAGGAATCTTAGACAATGTAGTTATAGATACAGACTCAAAAACTATATTTATTAGTGACTTAAAAACAACAGGAAAAGGTTTATTAGACTTTCCAGACACAGTTAAGTATTACAAGTATTGGATTCAAGCTTGCATGTACTACCACTTAGTCTATGAAGAGTATATTAAATCAATGCAAGATGCTAAAGATTGGAATATAGTGATAACATTTATTGTGGTTGATAAATATAATCAGATTTACCCTTTCCAAGTATCACAAGAAAGTCTAGAAGTATGGCTGAAAGACTTTGATAAAATAATAGATATTGTAAAATATCATTATGAGAACAAGGACTTTACTCTACCATATGAACTAGCAATTGGTAATGTAAAATTGTAGAATTATGGCAATAGTTAGCATTTATAGGAAATATTTCCAAAAGTCTAAGATATTCTTATACCCGCTCTTAGATATTAAAAGAGGTACTAATATTATTCCTACTGACACTTATGTTAGTTGGAATACTGGATATAGTCCCGAGGATATGAAATTAATTTGCACTTATCATACAAAAGATGATAATGAGTATTTAGTTTTTGAAAAAAACATATTATTAAAACATACAAGACTACATGATTATATTAAAGTAGATAATAAAACTAGTGTATTTACTTTTGATTTTTCTGATTTAAAAAATGATTGGGAATATTTTATTGATGGAAAATATAGCAAAATGAGTCCTGCTACCAAAAATAAGATTTTAAATTACTTTGATAGAGTTAGTGCAAACTATGTCTATGTAGAAAGTTATTTATTTCCAAAACCTCATTTTAAAATTTATGCTAGCTTATTAGATGTTCCTGTTGAAGTGATAGAAGAAGTTGGTGAGTTATGCAATAAACCTGATTTTGAAAAGGAAAAACTAAGTATTACAGTAGAAAATTTAGAAAATATAATAGTTCTAGATTAATTTTATTAACTTTATAAAAAAAACCAATATAATATGAGCCAAAATTCAATGATTCTTGTCCAGTCAACCTGGCAAGACAGCCAAACATTCAGAATGATTCCAGTTACTCTTGAATGTCCTTATGTAGAATGCATTTTAGATCCTACAACTAAAGTATTTGTAGTCATTGCTAAGATTAATAAAACAGCTTTGCATATGATTCCAAGATTAGATGACAGTGGTGATCCACTTCAGGTAAAAGGTGTAAGACCTAATGGTAGAAATATTAGGGAAGAAAGAAAAACAATAGAGACTTTTCAAGAGTTTTATATTGAAGATAAAAAAGCTATGGAAGATATAATTAATCTTATGGCTATCAATGTAAAAACTTTTAAGTATAAAAAATTCTTAGAAGAAACTCCAATAGAGGTCACTGTAGCAGGTGTTTAAATTATAAGGGCCTCTAGGGGCCCTTTTTATTAACTAATTGGGGAAACAGCTTAACTGAATAAATCTTATGAAGACACATTATGTCATGGATTGGGAGACCCTTTCCAATTGTTTTATAGGTTGTTTTGAGTCTATAAAATCTGAAGACCAAGAAGTTTTTGTTATACATGAAAGTAAGAATGATATTTTAGAACTGGTAACTTTTCTAGAAAAAAACATTGCTTTAAAAGAATGGCATGTAAGTTTCAATGGTCTAAGTTTTGATAGCCAAATTACTGAACACATATTAAGAAATAAGGAACAACTTTTAGAACAAGATGGTGATACTATTGCTAGATTCCTGTATAATAAATCACAAGATATAATAAATAGACAAAACCAAGGTGAGTTCTCTGAATTTTCTCCACGGGATTTGCATATTAGACAACTGGATGTATTTAAACTAAATCACTGGGATAATCCAGCTAAGAGAAGTTCATTAAAATGGATACAGTATACTATGGATTGGCATAACATAATGGATATGCCTATTCATCATACTACTGAAGTTACTGCAGATCAAATACCAGAAATTATTAAATACTGTTGGAATGATGTAAAGTCTACTAAACAAATCATGATACTTAGTAAAAGCAATATTGATTTGAGAAGAACACTTACAGAGGAATATGGTATAGATTTATATTCTGCTTCTGAGCCAAGAATTTCTAAAGAATTGTTTTTACATTTCTTATGTGAAAAAACTGGTATAAAGAAATATGATCTCAGGCAAATGAGAACTAAAAGACTTAAGATAGTTGTAAAAGATATCATACTACCTTATATAGAATTTAAGACAGCTTCATTTCAGAATCTTCTTAATAAATTTAATGAAGTAATTATATATCCAGGAGAAACTAAAGGAGGTTTTAAATATTCTGTACAGTATAAAGGTATTAAAACTGACTATGGTCTTGGTGGTATTCATGGAGCTAGACCTACAAAAGTTTATGAGCCTCAAGAAGATATGATTATTATGACATCTGATGTTACTAGTTTCTATCCTAATCTTGCTATCAGAAATAAATGGGCACCTGCTCACTTACCACAGAAAGCATTTTATGACTTATATGAATGGTTCTTTGAAGAAAGAAAAAAGATTCCTAAGAAAGATCCTAAAAACTATGTATACAAGATTATACTAAACTCAACCTATGGATTAAGTAATGATGCTAATAGCTTCCTATATGATCCAGAGTTTACTATGAGGATTACTATTAATGGTCAGTTAAGTCTTACTATGTTGTATGAGATGATTTGTGAAGAGATCCCGGGTGCTATTCCATTAATGCAGAATACTGATGGTCTTGAAACTATGATACCTAAAGATCAAGTAAATAAGTATATGGAGATTTGTGCAAGATGGGAAGAACTTACTAAGCTACAACTGGAACATGATAAGTATTCTAAAATTATTCTAGGTGATGTAAATAATTATATTGCTATTACAGAAGAAGGAAAAAGTAAATGTAAAGGTAGATTTGAATTTGATAATTTAGCTTTACATAAGAATAAAAGTTTTAAAATTATTCCTATGGCTATTTATAATTATTTTGTAAATGGTATACAGCCTGAAGACTTTATTAAAACTAACAAAAATATATTTGATTTTTGTGGTGGAGTTAAAATTAAAGGAGATTGGAGTTTTAATAATCATTATACAAAAGATGGAGTATATACTGTAGATAAATTACAACCTACTATTAGATATTTTATGTCTAATACAGGAAGTAAAGTAATTAAGAAGAATAATACTGACAATAGAGAGATTCAGATAGAGGCCGGCAGATGGCTACAAACACTACTGATAAACTATGAAAGGAAACCTTTTGAAAAATATGATATAAATTATGATTATTATCTGTTCAAGATTAATAAAGAAATAAAAGATCTTGAACCTATTATAACACAACTAAAATTATTTTAATTATGCCAAAGAAAATTGCCGAATGTACCAAAGCCCACTTAGCAAGTGTGGCTTTACCAAATCATGCTGCTACTTACACTGTAATTAGCCACCAATCTGTAATAGATTATGTATATGCTGAACTTGCTACAGCAGGTTTTAGTATTGTAGATGAGGAATTTAGATCTACTGCTGATGGGCAGATTGCTCAAGGAATTCATAAACTAAGTTTTAATTCTGATCCTGAACTATCTATGATGTTTGTATGGACAAACAGTTATAATAAACAAGTAAGGTTTAAATGTGGAGTAGGAGCTTATATTAATCTTACAGGAACCACAATGGTTTGTGGTGATATGGGAAACTGGGCCAGGAAACACACGGGAACAGCTGATGAAGAAACTATTAAAACCATACAAGATCAAATAGCTAATGCTTATATGTATTATAATCAGTTAGCTGCAGATAAAGATATAATGAAGACAGTAATTCTTAATAAAAGAAGACAAGCTCAAATGTTAGGTATCTTATTTGCAGAATATCAGATTCTTACTACTGAACAAGCTAGCTTGGTTAGAAATCAAATGGATAGACCTAGTCATGTCTTTGCAGATTCTAATAGCTTATGGGCTTTCTATAATTATATTACTATAGCTCTTCAACATTCTCATCCTAAAACATGGATGGAAGATCAAAGAGTTTTGCATTACTTTATATCAAGTGTTAATAACTTTCAGCAGTGCAATGTACCTGCACAGGTTGTAATTCCACAAGTAATAACCACTGAAGCTGACATAACTCCAGTTGATCCTAATCAACTTAGTTTGCTAGATCAGATTGCAGATATGGAAGCTGACATGATAGATGAAGATATTAGATATGCAATTGCTGAAGAAACACTAATTGCTTACACAGATCCTATGGGAAATACATTTGAAACCATTGATTTCCATAATGCAGTAACTGCAGATCCAGGAGATGATGATGATGATGATACTAATATCTGGACAGAACAACATATTATTGAAAAAGATGATATACCATTTGAAATTGATGAGAATCAAGAATGGACAGGAGAAAATGCTAGTACTATGTCATTAGAACCAACACCAGAAGATCATGAATTATTTGAAAAAGAAATGATAATTATTAAACAAGAAGAAGAATTAAATTTAGAAGATGCACTAAGGGCTGAACCAATCCCTCATGCATTTGATGAATTTACATTAGAAAGTACTGATAGTGATGGTCAGGATACTGAAAAAGAGGACTTAGGTCTAGACTTTTTCTAAAGAAGCTCTAGTTTAGGGTGGTTTAATATATCAATTAAGGGAAATTAGCAGCAATGCTTTTTTCCCTTTTTTTTTTACATCAACGCCTCAGAAATTTCTTTCTTCTTAATTGCCCAATAAGGTGCAGCATTCTTACCAGATAAACCAATTAAGGCACCAAGATGATTATATACTTTATAACTACCTTCTTCTTGCCAAGAATATGGACCAACATCTTGTTTATAAAGTGCTTTATCACTTCCTGTTGCCATATAACCTAAGTCTTGTAAAATTTTACCATATACTCCTAGTGTTGGACTTACTACAATAGTACTTGTTTCAGTAAACTTTGTCCATTCATTTAATCCTACAAAAGGTAATGGTATAAAACTTTGATTTTCTTTTTTAACCATCATTAATTGATACAGTAAATGATTAGCCATCCATCCTGCTCTACCATATTTTTCTTCTCTTTCCTTTATTTTTTTAAATCTATCTTCATCACCTACACTATATCCAAACATATAAGTTATTATTACACCTAATAAAACTAGTAACATACCTTCTGTAAATACTTTTTTCATAACAGATTTTTCTTCATCTGTCATTAAAGGAGCATATGTATTGTATTTTGTTATTAATTTCCAAGAAGATTGAAGAAATTGTACATAACTACCTTTCTTACTTTCATCTAAATCCCAATCCCATGTATCTCCACCAAAATTTTCTTTAGATGTATCCATTTGAAATCTTTCTAAAAACATACCTGTAGCATATTTTCTAGAAAAACTAAATAAGTTATAAAGTAAATACTTTTCAGCAGCAGGTGAATCAAGATCAGTTGTAGTACCATTTAATCTTTTATTAGAGGCTGCCATTACTCTTTTTATTTTATTTAATTCAGTACTTCTTGCAATTACTAAGCTATCTCCTATTTCAATACCATTAAGACTAGTTATCTTATTTTTAAGTTTAAGTTCATCTACAGTTATATTATACTGTTTAGCAATTGAATCTAGGGTATCTCCTTTAAGTAAAGTATGATCTACAGAAACAGTGCCCCATTCAGGATTTATTCCATCTTTTAATTTTATTGAACCATCTTTAGCAGTTTCAAAAGCATTTGCATATCTTATTTGTAAAACAGAACCATCAGGTTGTATTTGATCAACCATTTGTTTTTCAAGAATACTAAAGCCTATTTCAAAAGCACCTTGTTTTTCTAACAGTCTTCTATCTGAATACATCCAACTGCCTTCTATTAAATCTTTAACTCCTGTTCTTGTAGTTGATTTACCAAAATCTTTTTCTGTTTTACCTGGATCCATACCAAATAATTCAACCATCTGCATATTTAAACTTTTCATTCCTCTTGCATAGGCTCCTTGACCAGCATATTCAAGTATAGCTTTAGTAGCTGTAATTTGACCTCTTGCCATAGATGGAAAATCAATATACTTTCCTCCTGCTGCAAAAACTAATCTCTGATAATTCATTCCCCATTTATTCTTAAGAGATGATACAGGATTTAAAGCATAAAAAGCTCTACTTGCTTGACCCATTAAGCCTCTTGCAACTTTTGTAATTTTAACATTATCAGATTGAAATTCAGAAGTAACTTGACCATAGAAAGTTCTATCCATAAAATCATTAAATATCTGAAGTCTCTTATTAGTAGATCTTTTTAAGAACACAGCAGCTTTATCATTAATTTTTGATAATGTTTTACTTCCTCTATCTAGCTTATCTAATGCATTATCAGGATCTGCATAAACAGATTGTATAGCTTTTGCTAATGATTCATTTTCTATTAATGTATTTTGCTTATCTAAAGAATACATATAGTTCCACTGAGATCTAAGTACATCTGTAGAAACTGCATTAATATCAAGTTTAAATAAACCTCTTACAGGAACTCTACTGATTGGATTTCCTTGTAAATCAGTAGGGATTAATAATAGATCATTATCAAAATTAAATCTATTTTCTGGATCATCAGAAGCAGCTTTTACTGAATCTCTTATATTTATATAAATAGTACTTGATTTTTCTTTTATATCTTCTTTTAATTTACCTTTTTGAAAATATTCTAAATTATCTTTTATTCTAAATCTTGCAAAATCTAAATACATTCTAGATGCATATTGTTTATCCTCTTGCATTTTTAAATAATTTTCTTTTAGTTTTTCTAAAAGTAAAAACTGAGCATTATTTTTTTGTTTAAGTTCATAATACTCTTTATTCATATACTTATCATTAGCATGTCCTATTGCATATTCAATAGGCAATGGTTTATTTCTATTATCTACATGAACTCCAACTTTTAATTCAACTTTTTTAGTTTTAGGATTGTATCCTGTAAAAAATTCATCTTTAATTTTTGTTACTGAATACTTAGCTATTGGAACTCCTTCAAAAGGTATTTGTTCTTTTGTTATAGGATCTAATAGTATTGTATGTTTATAATAACCTTCATCTGCAGGTTTACTAATATTCCAAGCTTTTAATCTAAAATATTTTAAAATAGATTCTCCTGTTTCTACATCATATCCTGTTCTTGTGTAATGATTTTTATCAAACCATTCAGCAAATTCAGGACTAGCTGCTCTTGCAGCTGCTACATCAGCAGATTTAAGCCAGTTATCTGCAGTATCTACAGTGAGTGGGGAAAGATCTAAATTACCTAAAGCATTATTAAATGCTGTAATATAATGGTCTGTACACTCTACATTAGTTATCTCAGCTAATTTTTTATATTCTTTTCTTAGTTGAGTTGTTTCTATAGATGTCAAACCAAATATAGTTTTTTCAGAAGCTAATTTTTTATATTCAGCTTGTTCTTCTGGAGTCATTTCAGACATTAAGCCAAGACCAATAAGATCTTCATAATATCTAAACTTAGCAGCATCATCTTTAGATAATCCAGACTTTCTATCAAAGCTTTCTTGTGCTTCAACTATTTCTTCTTCAATAGCTTTAAGTCTATTAATTTGATCAGGAGCTAATTTTAAACCATTAGGTTCTCCATCCTTATCAGTTACTCTATTTACTAAATTATATCTTTGTTCATATAAATTAGCAAGTTGTTTTGATACTGCAGTATCTTTACTTTTTTCATTAAGTTTTTTAATCCGTTCAAGAGTATTACTTCTTTCTTGATAATAAGCATCACTATAAGCAACTTTAAAGTTCTTATCTCTAAACTTTATAATTTCTGCTTGATATCTAGCAGGGTCTGATTCTTTTGTAACACCAATTGCACCAAGTGTAACAGTAACAAAGTGATCAAAATCTCTTTGTACTTTATCTAAATTAGGTGTTGTTTCACTAAATTTTCTTGATTGCTCTCTATAAGCTCTCCTTATTAAAACTTTTTCTAATTCTATACCTTGTTTATATTGACCATTAAGATTAAACATGTTATATAATTCATCATATTTAATCTTAGCAGCTTTAGATGGAGTAAATTCATTAAGGTCATCTAATTCTGTAAATACAGAATTATTAAATGTACTCATATCTTCAAGAGCCTCTCTTCTTTCCATATAGGCATCTAAAGAAACTTGAGCAGAAACTACTATATCTTTTTTTGTTGCTGGATTAAAAACTACATTGTCTTGTCTCCACATTTTCTTTACTGCATATACAGCATCAACATGTTGCTTTTGCATATACTTTTCTTCCCATTCCCATCTAGCATTTAAAGCAGCTTTTATTTCATCTTTGTCACCTTTTTCTTTTGCTTTTACAATATCATCCTCTAATTTAGCTTTATCAAATCTCCAAGTTTTAAACTTATCAAGATATGCATAAATTTCTGTTTCAATAAGATTTCCATCTTTATCTCTATCAGGAACTATATCTTTAAATAAAACAATATCTGCTATAGCACTAGTATCATTATGACTAATACCTGTGGCAGCAAGATAAGGTTGTAATTCTTCTGCCATTTTATATTGAGCTTGAAGACTTTTCATTTCTTGCTCTGATAATTTATCTTTCATAAAACTTACAAAAGAACCTAACATGTCATTTATATTTGCCATAGGAGTAAGGCTACCCGCCATTCCAACATCTCTTACATGTCCTCTTAAATAATTATCAACACTTAGTTCTGTAATTTTATTTGCATTATAATTAAAAAGTTCTGTTAATAATAAAGATGAACTTTTTAAAGGTCTTGGTAATAAAAAATCTTTAGTTGCAATTGATCTAATATTTTGTACATCAAGCTTATAAAATAAATCATCTTTAAAAGCTTGTATTTCTTCTTCTGTAAATTTTTCTACAGCTAATGCTTTGTCAATAAATTTTTCAAACTTTTCCTTTACATTTTTTTGCATTGGTAAACTGTTTTCTATAAAAAATCCTTTAACAAAATCAAATGTCATGTTTGTTGCTTCATTAATATTATCTTGAACTTTAGCTTTAATTGCTAATACTTTTTTTATTATTTGATCTGAAGGATTTAAACCTAATGATTGTCTAACATTTTCAAGAAAGGTAATTTCTCTTTCCATAAATTGCTTAAAGTATTGTATTTTAGCATTACCATCATAAGTCATAAATTTATTAGTATCCCTCATTTCTACCATGATACTTTTAATTTTATCTGCAAAAACTTCTAGTTCAGTTAAACTATTAATAAATGATAAAGATCTTTTTCTTAAATCATCTTGTTCAATTTCTAAAGTTTTAAATAATTCTTCAAGTTCTTCTTCTGTAATATCTTCTCCTACTGTTTTATATGCTTTAACATAATCTCTTATGTTTTTTAAAACATCCATTCCTTCTTTTCCTTTTAGATCTTCTTTAAGTTTTTGTGGAGAATTTCTAAGAACTCCAAGTTGAAAGGCCATTTCAGTATGGAATTGATTAATTACATCTATAAGTTTTTTAGGAGAAGCCTTTTTTAATTCATTTAAAAAATCTTCTGTATCTTTTTGAAATTCTGCAAATAAAGATAACTGTAAATTTAAATCTTCAATAAAGAAATCTTTATTTAACATCATGTCTACTAGTTCTTCTCTTGTAGTTGATGTAGATAGATTTTTTAAATTTACTTTTCCAACTAAAGCTTTTAATACTTGTTTAATAGCAAATAATAAATTTTGTATAAACTTAGCAAAGGCACTATCATTATTAACAATTCCTGCAAGTTCTCTATCAGCATCAAACTGCATAGCAGTAACAATAGCTTCTTCTTTAAATCTTGGTGTATCTTCTTCTAATTCAGGATACTTGTTTCTTACATGCTTTATAGCTTCTAATCCTGTTGAAGATTGAGTTAACTGATTAAATAAACTATTAAATAATTTAGGATTTTGTATAGCAATTCCTTTAATTAAAGGGTGTGCAAACTCATGTATAACAGAACTTGCACTAAATTTTCCTTTTATAAAATATACTCTGTTATTATAATAAAAAGCAGATACATCATTCGTATATGGTGTTGGACTTTCAGAAAGTAAAATAGCAGCATCTGTAGGAGTTATTATATCATAACCAATTCCAAAAGCTTTAGCATATTTCTCACCTAATTTTTCAGCAATTTCTAAATCTCTATGTTCTAAAACTTTATCTGTAAAGTAATTTTCTATAGTTCTTTGATTAGAACTTTCATCTGTTTCTTTTTTAAAAACTTCATCTTCTAAAACATTATCAATTATTCCTGCTCTAATAGAATCTTGGCGTTGAAGTTCTTCTGCTTGTCTTTCTATTTCTTGTAGTTCAGCTATTTCTTTTTTAAGTTCACTAGCATAATATGTATCTATTAAAGACTGTGGTATAGTTACATTTCTTTCTAATTCATCTTCTGTATATTTTGTAAAAGAAATAACTTTTACACCATATATAGAATTTATTTCAGTAGCTAATTTATTAGCATTAGCCAAATTCATTAAAAGACCTGCTTGACCTTTATCATAAACTTGTTGAGTTAAATTTGCTTTTATTTGAATTGGACAAGGCATGGTATATTTTTATATAAATTTAATATTTTTTACTGACAATCAAGTGATGTTCTTTCTATTCCTGGTAAACCTTCTGGAGAATTAAGATTATTTTCAGCTTCAAATTGTTCTCTATCAAACATTGATTCAGATAAATCTTCATAAGATGCTGACTCATTATAAGCTCTTATGCTTTCTTGTTGTTCACTTTCTTCCTGAAGTATATTACTAGCTATTGCAAATGCTTGATTATATGCTGAACTACCTTTATTTAAACCAAGAGCATTTAATATAGCATCTATTATTTCTTCAAATAAGTTTTTATAATTTTTAACATCAGCAGGTGCTAATTCTTTAAGTTGAGTAATAAATTTAGCATCTGTAAACAAAGCTACAAAAAATTCATCAATTGTATAATTAGCATAAGGTCCAGTTAAGTCTTTTGTATTAAATTTTCCTAACTCATTAATACTATGATTATATAATTTTTGAAAATCTTTATTAAATTCATTATCTTTTCTTAGTGCGCTATAAGATAAAGCATGTAAAATTTCATGAAGTAATAAAGTCTCACTTTGACCATTTCTTACATTTCCAAATTCTGCAATAGAAATATTATTATTATAATTATCATAAAAACCAGTACTTAAAAAGTCAGGATTAACATTAAAACCAACTTGTTCTTTTAATAAAATATCTACATCATTTATATTAGCAAATGATTTTAAATGTTTAGCTAATGTATTTAATGGATGATTTGATTCACCTATAGCATTTAATAATGCTGATACCTTTACTATCTCTGAATCTTTAAAATACTTTTCTCTTATGTTTACATCAGGCTTATTACCAGACATAACATTTTCTTGAATACTAGATGGTAATTGAGTAACAACTTTAGCTGGTGTTTTAGGCATTCCAGGTTCTAAATTTTTAACTCTTCTTAAAGTAATAGATATTCTATAACTTCCTTTTTCATAATTTTTTCCATCTATTTCTGTAGTTATTGCAGGTAAAAATCCATCTTGCTTTGATGGAAAAGTTCTATGCATTACTTTTCTATTTTGTCCATTTAAACCAAAAATATATGAATCTCCAGCATTAAGAGGAGCAGGTTCGTATTTACCAGTTTGTTGAACACTAAAATTACCACTACCACCTATATTAAGAACAAGAACAGGATAACCAATAGCATCAGCAGCTTCATCTACATCATTATGAGCACTTATAAAAGTTTCATCCTTATAAAGATTTATTATAGCTCCATCATAATCAGTAGCATCTATACCAGTAGCTTTAGACATTAATGTTTTAATTCTAGGATTAATAGGACCTAATGGTTGACCATTAATAGATACTTCATAATAACCATACTTAGCACTACTTCCAGGTACAATAATATTTTTTATTTCAATAGCTTTATAATTAGGATTATTTGATTTATAATCCCATCTTAAACCTAATCCAATCATTACATTTGCACTAGTAGCTTTATTGGTTGTGGCTCCTTGTTTTTCAATATAAGGTTTAAGAATATTAAATAACTCAAGTTGTTCTTCTTTAGTTATAGCATTTCTTTTAATTTCAACACCTGGAATTACTACTTCTGTTTCAACACTAGTAGAAGTTGGAGCAGCTTTATTAACTAAATTTTTCTTTAATAAAGCTAAGGTAGATGAATCAAGATCTTCAACATTAACTACAGGTACTTCTGGTGTTTCAACAACTGGGGGCTTTTTAAACTCTGTTGCTTTAGGAGCTACATAATTCTTAATTTTTTTATTAAGAGGATTTGTAAGTAAATTAAAAATTGTATTTAAAGTATTTACATCTAGTACCTTTTCCTCAAATATTATAGAAGCTGTTTGCATAACATCAACATAGTCTTGATAAGGCAAGGCTTCATTAAATCCTAAAGCACTGTATCCTATACCATGTTGATAGATCATCATTAGAGGTAGTTGAGCAAATAACTTACTAATCCTTGCATTATCTTCAGTATTTGAAGATTTCTTAATAGTGCTATCTGCTAGATCAAGTAAATTTTGATAATATATTTCTGCAAGTTGCCCGTCCTTAAGCATTTTAACATCATTTAATGTTAGTACAAAATTTTGAACAATATCAATTTTAGTCTCACCATATACTTGTCTAAAAGCTTTTGTTATTGTTAAAGGTTTACTAAATTGAGAAATAATTGGATATTTATTTTTTAGTTGTGGAAACTCTTGTATGATATTCATAACCATATCTGTATATGAATTATTTTCAATACCACTTATAGCCTGACTATTATATGCATTAAGAAGAGCTTGCTGATTTGTATATTCCTCATATGCTAATTTAGATACCTGATTTTCAGGAACTCCTTCATTACTTAAAATACTTTTTATTTTTAAATAATCTTTATTAGTTTTTAAAGAATCAATAGGGAATGCATTTCTCTGATATTCTCTTTCAAATACATATCTTACATAAGAAGATTCATTAGGGAACATATTGTCCTCAGTATCAAATCCTTTTAAACCTGTATTATTATAGGCACTTGTTGTTGTATTAGTATTTAAATAAACTTTATCAGCATAATCTTTTTTTAATTTTGCTTCATCAACAAATATAGTATCACCAACTACTTGAGCACCTCTTATAACTTTATCTTTTTGTTTAACTTTTAAATTTTTAAACTCAGATGGCATATTTGTTAACTCACCATTCTCATCTATAAAATGAGACATATAGTTCTGAAATATGTAATTAGGAATTGCATTTTTAAATTGTGTAATAAACTGGCTTATACCATCTTGTCCTTTTCCAAATCTTTCAGTTATAAGATTAGGATGTGTTTCTATTCTTTGAAGAATATAATTAGTCACCCTATCATTATTTCTTAATTGAAATAAAGGAATTACTAGATCTTTAATTAATTGATTATCAAAAAAGCTACCTAATATAGAATCTTGCATAGCTTCAATTAAACCATTATCTAATTTTGAAAGATCTTTAGCATCTTCTAGTGATACATTTCTTCTAACTATTTCTTGAATAGTTTTAGAAGTTTTAGTATCTGGATTACTTAATGATTTAAGAGTACTAAATCCTTTAGAAGATTTTTCAAGTTCTAGAACATGTAAGAAAACTGCAAGAGCTTTAGGAGAAGTTGTATCATTAGTCATAACAATATCTTCTAATTCTTTTAAACTAAATTCTTTTATACCTTCAGTAGCTGCTTTTGCTGTATAATAAAAATTTGCATTAGATACAGCAAATTCACCAATTTGTATAAAGACTCCAGTAGCTGGTAGTTTTCCTTGTTTAGGATAATTTACAGAATAAAGTTGTTTTATATCAATAGTTCCATTACTAAGATCATTAAGTAGCTGTTGCTTTGTAGTTGGTACTTTTTCTAAATCAAATACTTCTATAGCAGAACCATTTCTATCAGTTCCTGGTTTAGTTCCTTTAATAATATTTATCTCAATATCTTCTCCATAAGGAGTTTGTTTACTTAAAGCATCTCTAAGTTTTAAAAGATTAGCTTCAGGCATAATCTTCTCTAAATTTTGTTCAATACGGGGTCTAGAACTTAATACATTATTTGCTGCAGTATATTTTGCAAATGCAATATTATAATCTTTATCAATTAATCCAGTAACAGGAGCATAAGCACTTTTTATAAGTCTTTGTTGTTCAGCATATTCTCTTACTAATGGTTGTGATACCATCATTATAGCTTCCATTCTAGGAACACCTGCTTTAAATAAGAAAAGTAACATTGGAACAAGTTCTAAATTTCCTTGTATAAAAAATATCCAAGCATCTTTTTCAGCATCTAAGGCACCATTTAAACTTTGAGAAAATAATTCTGAAATCTCATCCATTCCATCTGCACTGTAAATACTTGATAAAGATATTTTACCATCTTTAGTTTTATTATGATTAACTAATAGTCTTACATCATAATCAATATCTCCTTCAATTAATTTTCCAGCTTTATTATAACTTGATTCTTTATAAGTTAATGGCATTGTTGCACCAACTGAATTAAATATTGGATTTAATGCATTCTCTAGAGCTATAATACCTAATACTTTTTTAGCAACCATGTTTTCATCATGCTTGGCCATATTGTATTCTACTTCTAAAGTATTTGTTGGACTAATACCTTGACTAGTAGCTCCTGTAAATTGTTTCTTTAAATTATCAGCAATATCTTTTAATAAATATGTATCATTAGGTCTTATTAAACTTACAAAATTATCTTCTAATTCTAGAATACCTCTTATTGTAGTAATTAAATTATTTTCAGAAGCAGCTTTTTGTGATTTAATTAAATTAAAGACATCTTTTTTTCCATCTTTTGTTTTATTTAATCTAGTTACTTCAGCTTCTAAAGCTTCAGTAGATATTCCTCCTTTAACAAAATTACCATCTTTATCAATATGTGGTAAGAATGTAGTTAACTTATCAATATCAAAGTCAGCTCCTGATTTAGCAACTATCTCTGTTGGTACAATAATAATACCTCCAGCAGAAGGATCTAAGAACTCATATACTTCCATGAATTCCATAGAGTTAAGTCCTTGTACTGGTATCCTAACTGCAGATAGAGTTATTGCTTTTCTATTGTCATCTTTATTTAACCATTCTTCATCTTTAATAAGTTCATTAAGTCTTTTTATTGTTCCTATAGGTTCTCCATTTGTATCTTTTAATTTTAAAAGATTTAAAAAGTCTCCTTGTAAAGCAATTGCTATTTTCATAGCATTTGTAAGACCATCTGCATTTTGATGATAAGAAGGTAAATTATTTGTACCAATGTATTTTTTTTGATCTGCTAAAGTAGCATTTCTGAATCTTGTTTGTGAATCCCAAATTCCATTAGTCATAGAACTTGCTACTTGAACAAAAGCTTCACCTTTTATTTTTTGTTTAATTAATCTTTTTTCTACAAGAGAAACAAGAATCTTTTCTATTTCATCTGCTTTTAAGTGTAATGATAAATCAGTCTTAAGTGACTTGTCTCTATTGAGACCAACCATTTGAATTAAATGTTCTGGTAACTCTCTTTTTTCAAGTTCATCTTGAACAACATTTAAAAACTGATTAATGTTACCTGTATACTTTTTAGTTTTAGAATCATATGTGTAGCCTATCTCATTAAGTAATTCAAGTTTAAGTACAGCACTATGATGATCTACAGCAGTTTCATATGCTCTAATAGCAGCTGCATTTTTTTCATTAATTATTTTTCCATTTTCATACATACCGTTAAGAATTAACTTTCTTAACTGAGTAGGAAATACTGTTTTATTTTTAAATTTAGTTGGGACAGCTGTAACATTTTTTAAATACTCTACATAAATAACATTAGGTGTAAATTTAATGTCTGCTTTTAAAGTTTTATTATCTGTATCTTTTTCATAGATTTCATCTGCTACTGCTTCACCTTTTTCATTTACTTCAGATGTAACACTACCTACTTTAGAACCAGATTGAAAAGTAACATATTGGATATTCTTTTTCATCATTTGCTCATGCAAAGATTGAAGATCAGAATTTTGAATCATACTTGGTATAAGAGGCATAAGTGAAAACTTATGCATTGCATTTACAGGTAATCCTGTACCAGATAAGTGACCAAAATTTTGTAATTTATATGCTGGAAAGAACTCTGTTATATCTGCAACAGATACTTCAGTACCCTTTATTATTTTTTGAAATAAAACTTCTTGAGCATTAGACCAGTTATTTTCATTTGTTTTTAATAACCTATAGCCATCTAGTGTGATCCATCCTTGACCATCACCTTCTTCCATATCTATATACTTAGAAATTTCTTGATCTACTCTAGTTTTTACAGCAGCAGCTACTTCACCTTTAGGTAAAACTTTATTAAATCTTTTAGTATAATCTTTTGTTAAAGCATTTTCTATTTCTTCAAGATATAATGATGTTCTCTTTACTTCTTGTATAATAGCTGTATTAAGTTTTCCATCATAATTAATAGTAGGAAAACCATTCTTTGTTGCAGCATAAGATGTATTTGCTAAATATCCATTACTGAAATTTTGAGCAGCAATATCTGTTCTTATTGATCTACCACCAGATGTTAATCCTGCATTTCTTTTATGTAATTCTTCTTTAGCATGATTGTATTGTACAATATCACCATAAAACAAAGATGCCATTTCAAAATTATGTATCCAAGAGTTATAAGTATATGCATCTACTAAAAGTTCTGTTTCTTGTTCAGGAGTTAATTTAAAGACTGTAACTTTTTCTTTAATAGTAGGACTTAAATAATTTGCTTTAGCAAAAGCTTTTAAGTTTTTACTTGTTTGTCCAGCAAAATATCCTGTAACTTCTTTCTTTACTGTTCCTAATAAAGCTCCGTTATCTTTATTTAAGAAAGCTATTAGATCAAAAGATTCCTTTGCTTTAATAGAAGCTGTAATAGCTGTATAAATTTTTTCTTTAGTGTCTCCACTTAATACTGCATCAAAGGCTGTGTATTCTTCACCAGCCATTCTACCATTTTTTAATTTTCTATTGTAGCCTTTATACATTTTAAACTCATCAATATTTTGCTTAAATCTGTATATTCTTTCTGTTTCAGCTTGTATATAAGGTAGCATATGTGCTTCAAAAGCATATGAATGTGCAGTCTTTTTAGCAAACATCTCTACATCAATCCATAGTTTTGAATCTATACCTTCTTTACCTGGAGCTCCAATAATTCCTCCATTAATTTTGGCACCAAAAGATGATGATTTACCAGCATGCCTCATAAATTCTTGAACACCACCGGTAAGCAAAGTATTAATTTCTTGAAATCTTTTACTACTTACATCTAAAGATGTTGTATTTACTCCACTCTTTGTAGCTTCAATTTGAGTTCCAGAATCCATAAATAATTCAAGATCTCTACTAGTAAGTCTAGACATTTCAGGATCTCTCATATCAAATAAAGATTTGATTATATGAGATCTATAGGTAAAAGAATTTATTTTTGGATCTAAATAACTCATGTATCCAAATTTATCAGATGTCCATAAGTCAGATAGTTTTTCTGCATTGTTTATAGCATAAACTATTTTACTTGCTGTATTATTATCTATGTGTTCAAATACTAATTGCTTCTCTGCATTTAATACCCCAAAATTAGATGAGTCATATCCATATCTTCCTTGTAATTTAGCAAGAGCTTCAATTTTATTTTTTTGTTTAAATCCTTCTTTAGTTAAAAGACCTGGTTTACTACCAGCCATGAATACTTTTATTGGATCTGTTTTAAATTCTTGTATTGCTTCACGGGCTGTTACACTTACATTTTCTGAAATATCTTTTTGATATACAGCTTTTACTATTTTAAAAATATACTGTAAACCAAACTCATTAATATTATCTTCATTTTTCTTTAAAGTATCTTTTATAACAGTTAAGTTATCTAAATAAATACCTAGTGATCTTGCAAATGCCCAAGACTTATTAACATCTAGTGATCCATTTTTATCACTAAATTCATTAACAATAGCTTCTAAATCAAGTGTTGGAATATTAGCTTTATTTTTTCTACTAACATATGTATTTGTTACATCTGATTTAAATCTATCTTTAAATTGATTTATAACATTTCTAACTTCAATTGATGCTTCTGTAACAGTACCATCTCCATTTTCAAATATTGTAAATTGATAATAATGAACTCTTGGTTTATTAAAGTCTTGCCAAAAAGAAGTTGTTGCATTATATTCATTTGGTTTATTATTATTAATTTTTGGATTAGGAAGTTTAGATTCAATTAATTGTTTAAACTCAGGAACAGTTTTGCTTTCTTCTAAAAGTTTATCATACATTTCTTGAGGATCTTGTATTCCACTTATAGCTCTAACAGTATCATTCCATATTTTTCTAAAGTCTACAAGTTTTTCATAACCTAATTCATTATACTCTACTTTACCATCAGTCATTTTAAATAGACTTTGAAGAATATAAATTGTTTCTTTTCCTGCTAATTGAATTAATGCTTTATCTCCAACTTTTTTATCTCCATATCTTTCACTAGTTTCTGCAGTATCTATTTCTACTAGATTACCATCTTCATCTAATTCAAATGATGTATATTTTTGTTTTAATAAACTAAAATTACTGTTCTTTAAATGATATGCTATAAGACCATTTTTGGAATCACCATAATTATCAATTGCTATCTTAAGAATTCTTATTCTATTTTCTAATCTATCTCTTGTACCTTGTTCTTCTATTGCAGGAGATAATGCTTTTAATTTAGCTTCATACTGCTCTAATGAATATTCAAAATCTTTTTTAATACGAGTGTAAATTCCTTCTCTATTTCTACTATCTAATACAATAGCTAATGTTCCTGCTTTATCACCAGTTCTTTTACTTTCATTATCTACTATTCTAGAAATGATAGTATCCATACTTTGTGAAAGAGTATTAGAGTCTTGTCTATTAAGTACTTGATTAGTTTTACTTCCTGGAGCTATAACACCATTGTTTCTAAATAACTCACCAAACATTACATTATCAATAGTAGGCAAATAGTTATTTAAGTCTTTATTAAAATATAACTTTTCAAATAATATTTTTACATTATCAATATCTCTAACATTTGTAACACTACCTTTTCCAAAAAGCTCTCTTAAAAAGTTTAATATCTTTCTAAATAAAGTATTTCTTACTGGTGAATCAGCTTTAGGTTTAGGATTTTTTGCATATTCTCTAAAATCTTCAGCTATCATTTCTTCTATTTCAAAGAATGATAACTTTTTATTTTTACCTAATTTTCTTTGTACTTCTTTATATAATCTAACTTTTTGTTCTCTAGTTAAATACAATTGAGAGAAACCATGCCATGCTTCATGATAGACATCTACCATTGATCCTTTCTTTGCAATTTCAATTACTCCTAGTTTTCCATTTAATGTGGAACCATAAGACATGAATCTTGCATAAGCATTAGAGTTGACTAAATTTACAGCTTCTCTAAAAGCAATATGTTTATTTAAATCAGTGGTAGACCACCATTCAGTAGCACCTTTACTTTCTTCTTCAGTTACTTCTCCAGATAATTCTCCAGATCTTGTAAAGAATGGACTCTCATCAGAAGGTTGTTTTCTATCAATATTATTTATTTCATCATCTATTTCAGCATCTATTTCTTCTTGAGTTCTAGATTCTTCTTCTGTTTCAGATTCTCTAAGTAATTCAAAAGTAGCATCACTTGTTTCTCTGACATTGCCAATTACTTTATCACCAATCTTAACTTGTACAATATCAGTATACTCTTTACCATTAATTACTTTATCACCAAGTAAAAATAGTGTAGCTGTTTTTGTAAAATCATCAGCAACAATTCTATCTTCATGATCATAAAAAGTAACAACAGAACCATTAGGTAAATTAAATTCCCATCCAGATTTTTTAGCACCTGGAGCTTTAGAAATTGTTCCTGTTATTTCTATACCTTTTTTAAGACCATCAACTAATATATCTTTTTTAGCTTTAGGTGACAATACTCCCTTATCAGATGGAGTAAGTAATGTATCAAAAAAGTCATCAATTTCTACCTCTTCAGTTTCTTTTTGAGATTCAGCTGATTGTTCACCATAGGTACTTGGTACTGCAAACCTTATAAAGCTATTGAACAATTTATCATTTACTCCAAAAATTTCAGTATTTGGTAAAGTCTTTAATAGTTCAATATATGAAAGATAATCTTTTGATAATTCTCCTGTTGCTATATCATAATCTTGATAACCATTTCTATCTAAAGACTTTTTATCATAAGTCATTTTAGCACTAAAGTATTTTTCTTTTGTACCTGATGCAAATTTTAGAGCATCAGTTATTTCTTGAATAGCTGTTTCACTATTTAGATCAACAGTAGTAAACTTTTCATCATAACCTTCTTCTGCAGTATTTTTTGAATACTGAAATAATAAAGAATCAGTATTTGGTAAATAAGTTAATTTATGTTTTCTTGTTTTATTAGAAGCATTTTCTGCTAAAAATTGTAATGCAAAATTATATCTTACTTTAGGACTAAATTTTTTATTTACAAGTATTGCTGCAATTTTATTAATTAAGTCATCAGTTATATTAGGTCTATCTAAACTAAATTCTTTACCATCTATTGTTATAACAGCACTTCCTTCTTCAAAAGAATCTCTTGCAGTTTTTATAGTTTTTATTGTTTTAAAAACAGAAAGAGTATTAACTGTTGTTATATCTGCAATAGTTTGTAAAGTAACTTTTTGAAATCCAAATTGAGGTACCCCAGCAGTAATAGCAGTAATATCTACTACAGCATCTTCTCCATCAATTAAAGATTGTCTAAAATCATATAGTTCTTTAAAATCTTTTTGTTGAGCTTTTTCTTTTTCAGCAACTAGTTCTTTAAATTCAGCATCAGTAAGAGTTAAGTTTTGTTTTTTTACTTCTCTCCTAGCTAAAAATTCTGCTGGTGGCATTTGATTTGAAATACCATAGATATCTGTTACTGCATATTTTCCATTTACTATTCTTACATCTCTTAAATATTGGAATACTAATCTTCCTCCTTCTTCTTTTGTTGTTATATTTCCTTCAGAATCAAAATAAACATTATTACCATTCTCATCAGTAATAACCATTAAAAATATTTTATCTGCAGTTGTAACACTAGGAATAGCTTGACCAGTTCTTTTTAAATAAGCTTGTCTTTCTTTTAATCTTTTTGATAGTTTAGATAATTCATCTGAATCTGCTGTGCTTAATCTAACAGGTTTTAATTTTAAAGATACTCCTTGATATTTTAAATTTTTTAAAATTGCTGTACCATCAAGTATTGTTTTTATTTTTCTAATAGTAGTATAAATGTATTCTCTTGAAGGTTCTACTTCATCAAGTATTGATGGATTTTTAAAAGCTTTATTTTTACGTTCTTGAAAAGTTGTAGAAAAAGCTGAATCAGGATTATCTTGTAATTCTTCTTCATCTACTTCTTCTTGATCTTTTTCTTCTACATTAAAAGCTTCGGTAGCATTTTGTTCTATTAACTCCTTCTGTACATTAAGATCTAAAGTTGGATTAAAATATTTAACAATATAAGATAATCCAGTGTCTTCATTTTTAAAATTTTTATTTATAGGAATTAAATAATCTGTTTTTAATTCTGAAACTTCTAAAGAAGCACTAGCTGCAGCTCTACGAAGTAGAGAAGGTATTTGTTGTAAAAATTTAGCTGCATTATCTGGATCAGTTTTAGAAGCAATCTTATCAAAAAGATTTTTCATATATGCTTCAGCATCAAATACTTTAGATTTTTTTTGATTATCTAGTAAATGGCCATATAAATGAGCATATAATTTTTCAATCTGTGGCTGTTGTAAGGAACAAGTAATTTTCATAGTTAACAGAATATATCTTCTAGTAAGTCATCTTCTAATTCTTGAATAGTTTTAGCTGAAGCAGCTTTCTCTATTGCATCTATTTTAGTTTTATCTTCAATAAATGTAGTTGTTAAATCTATTGATTCAGATACAAATGTTTTATCTTCAGAAGTTAAAGGCTCATCTGCCTTTTCAGTTCCATTCATAAGATTTGTTTTTAATCCAAAAGTTTCATTCATATCACTAAATTTAATCTTAATAGTTTTTCTATTATTAAGTGCTTTAACAGAAACTATCTTATTTACAGTATCTACATTAGTTACTATTAATATAGAATTTTCTTCTGCGTATACTTTATTTTTTATAGCTTTAGTATCAGTAAAGATATTCTTTTTTGCTACAAGTTCAGTACCTCTTTCTAAACTTTCAGAAATAATTGGCATATCTTGTGGAACAACTAAACTTTCTTTTTTAGCTTTAATTAATTCTACTATTTCTGTTATATCTTCAGATAATACAAACTCTGAAGCTACACTAACATTAAGATTATCAACAACAGTTTGTACTTCTTGAGCAGTATTAGCTTTATCTAATTGATCTTTAATCATTGCAACAGTAACTCTGTTAGAATCAGCTACAAATACTTCAGTAGTTTCTTCAGTTTCTGATGGAATAATTTCTCCATCTTCTGTAGTATCTTCTGTAGTATCTGTAGTAGTATTTGTAGGAGTAACAATAGGAGCTGGAGTAACTTCTTTTAAAGGAATAATAGAATTAATTCTTTCCTGAACAGGACCCTTATCTAAGTCTATAAATATATCAGATGTAAGTAAATTCTTTTTAGTTGGTTTCCCTGCTTTTAATATTTTACCAGTCTCATCTTCTCTATCCATTTGAATAGGTAATAGAGCTATCTTAGCTTCAACACCAAGCATTCTCTGTAGTAAATTAGCATAAGCAGTTTGCTGCAATTGATAATTTTCTAATTTAGAATTAGCATTATCAGCATCACTAAAGCCATTCCACTTATCTACTAATCCAGATTTAACATCTACTATAGTGATCTGTCCTGTACTATCTACCATTAGTAAATCTATTTCTCCAGCAATATTTAATTCACTGTCATATACTCTTATTCCTTGTGATACAATATATAATTCTCCTGCATCAACTTTTGCTTTTAAAGCTGTAAGCATACCTTTTGGTCCAAATAAATTATCAAAAGCTTCTTTAGTAATATTATCTTCATTAAAAACAACAGGTTGTCCATCAAATAAATTTTTAACTTGAAGGTCTACATAATTTCCAGAGATTCTTGATTCTTCATAAGTCTCTTCAGAAACAGTTTCTCTTATTAAATTTAGTATGTCTTCATTTGTTGCATTAGGTAAATTAGTTTCATCACTTAATGTATTTACTAAATTTTCTTTAAGTTTATTATAAGTATATTCACTAAATCCTGCTAAATTTCTTGTTCTAAGTTCTTCAATAAATGAGTCAATATTAGCTTCTGTAAGATTATTTTTATTTTTTCCATTAGAAGTTTCTAAACCAATAGTTAAATAAAAAGCTGTATTAACAGAACCTTGATTTTTATAACCATACTTTTTACTTTCTAATTTAGCTATTACATTACTTACCCTTTCATGTAATTGCTCATTAATCATATAGCCAAGAGTAGACTGTTCAATACCTTCTTGCATTGATTGTAGTTTAGTAACTAAATCAATACTCTTTTGCATTGCTGGTGTTCTTCCTACTTTAGATCTTGTTGTGATTAGTTTTTCAAAATCTGCAATTAAAATTTGATAAGATTGTCTTTGAGCTATATCTTCTGCTGTAGGACTTTTTACTTCTTCTAAAGTTTTAAGTAACTTTTTAAATCTTTCTTGATATGTTCTTAATTCAGCAATAGTTTTAATACTAGCTGTATTAACAGTTTTTCCTTGATATAGAAAATCAAAGTCTTTTTTTTCTGTTGTTTTTTCTGCTACTTTTTCATCTGCTTTAAGTTGAACTTTTGTATTAAAGTCTTCAATTATTTTTTTGGCTTCTTTGCTTCCTTGAATAAATGTTCTAAATACATTTCTTTCTTCTTCATCAGTCATATTAACAAACTCTTCACTGCTTAATTTTTTAATATACTGTTCTTGAAATAATTTATATAAGTCATTATATAATGTAGCAGGCATATCAGTTGGTTCCGTATCTGTTGTTATAGGAACAAATTCTTCTGTAGGTTCGGTATCTTCTTCTTCTAACTTTTCTTTATTTAAAGCATAGTCTTGTACTGCCTCTACTTTAAGATCAGTATATCTATTAATAATTGGTTGAGCATATACAGGATCTGCAATAGATTCCATTGAAAATATATCAACTTTTTCAAAAGTTTCTTTTAATGTTTCTCCATTAACTTCAGCACCTGTTTCATTATTATATCTTAATATTCCATCTGCATCTTTAAAAAATAAAGTTTTTTCTGTTCCACCTTCTTCTGTAGTAATTAAAGCTTCAGCATATTGATTAATATCTAATTCTGAATTAATTTTATTTACAGTAATAGCTATGCCATTTTCCATTTCAATAGTAGCTACATTAACTTTACTATCTATTATAGGAACTGATTCTAATTCTTTTTCTAATTGTTCATCTAATCTATCTAATGTTTTTTTAAGTTCTGTATCTAAAGATTCTTTTAATGGATTAGTCTTTTCATTTTTTAATTCAGAAGCTTGTTGAAATAATTGATAGAATATTTCATAATCATCAGTTCCTTTAGGAATAATTAATTTTCTAGTATTATCAAAAAATTCTTCTGGTGGAACTCCATTTTCTTCCCACTCTTCAAATGCTTCAACACTTACATATACTCCTTGATTAGCTAATGCATTTAATAAAGAATTACTGATAACCATATTTATTTCTTCAGTAACCATCTTCTCATAGATCTGCCCTCTTTTTTTATAAAGATCTTTCATCCATTGACGGTTCCTGTCAACCATGTCTAAGAAACCTTGTGGATTATGTAGAAGATTAACATACTTTATTAGTCTTCCTGATTCATGATCTAATGCAAAATGGTCTACTAATAATCCAAAAGACTTATCAATTTTTTCATCAAAAATATAATCACCATTTACTGAAGCAATTTCTTGTAAGTATTCTTTATAGGCTCCTTCATAGTCTCTTTTAATTTTTTCTTTATTATCTTCAGTAAATTCTCCTAATACACTACTTAATGCTGCTTCTACTTCTTCATCTGTAACGGGTTCAGTTCCTTTATCTTTTTGTAATGCTGCTCTTACTTGTTCTGCATTGTCATATCTATTAAAAAAATTTTTAAATCCAGTACTAGTAGCATATAATTTTTCCATTACAGCAAGTTTCCTTACTTTAGCTTCATATTGTTCTTGTGATTTAGGATCAGTTAACTCTTTTAATGTGTCAACTTCATTTTTAAGTAAACCTATTTCATTTTGTAATTCTTTGTCATTAAATAGAACAGATGAATCTTTTGAAGACATATTTTGTAAAGGTGCTTCAGCTACATATGTACTTTCAATATCTACTTTTCTTTTCATTGTATTTTCAAAAGCTTCATTAAAGTATATAGCTTTTTCAATACCATCTTCCCAAGCAGTATGTAGAGCTATTGCATCTTCATACTCAGGAGTATTTGCAGGAGGTAAGTTAGCATCAGTAACTGGATTAGGATGTTTATCAGTATAATACTTATATCTTTTTTCTAATTTTTTTGCTCTTGCAATTACATCATCAATTTTAGCTAGATATTTTGCTCCTTCTCCTTTAGGAATATTTGGAACTCTTTCTTCAAATTCTTCAGGTGAAAATTGTTTTTCTGCTTGTAATTTTTCTAAGTAAACATCCATTACCCCATTTCTTAATACATGAGACATTTGTTTTACAAAGCCTTCCATATCAGCATCATGAGCTTCTTTTTTTGTACCTGTTCTTTTTATAGTTGCAACAGCTTCTTGTGTAGCTACATTAAAAATTTTATTATCTAAAAATTCTTTAATTCCAATAGAGTTTAAATTTGCAACTATACCTTTACTAATTTCTAATTTATCTGTTTTAAATTTTTGATAACCTGCTTTATTAAACATTCTATTATAACCAACCATCATATTTGGAACTGCAGCATTTAATGGAGCTGCAAGCATTCCCATAAAAAATCCTGATGCAAAAGTTTCTGCACCACGTGCACTAAATTGACCTTTAAATTCTTCTTTAAGATATTGATTTTGAGACTTTAGATTATATCTACTAAGTCCTTTATGATATTCATGACTTCTTATAGCAGACTGTTCAAAACTATCAGAATAATATTTTTCATTAGCTCCAGAAATTACTTCTTGTAAATTTTCTTGTATACCTTCTGTAAAATTTTTTTTAAAATATCCTAATGTTGCTATTGTAGATTTATATATAGGTTGGCTAGCCCAACTTTTAACTAAACCTTTAGCAGTATTTGCTTGAAATTGAAAAATCTTTTTACCTTGATTATAAACTACATCTCCAAATTTACCAAATTTACCACCACCTATACTAGTAACTTCTTTCATAGTGTTTCTCATAAAACCTGCTGCACCACCTTTAGGTCCTAATAGATTATTAAAAGTAATAGAATTGGAAACATATATTAAAGCAGTATTCCAATACAATGTATCTAATGATCCTTCTTTAGATTTTCTAATTAATTCTTTTTGTACTTTATCACTTGGAGCTTCTCCAAATTTATCATAATATTGGTTATAACCATTATCATAAATTTGATTCTCTACTATACCAGCTTCTAATCTAGCTTCAGATAATGCCATATTAAAGTTACGGACATCTTTATAGAATCCTCCAGCAGTCTTATAAATCTTAGCTAAATTTGTTAAGTTATATGATTTACCACCTTTTGTAACTACTTCACCTATATCTCCAAGTGCAGTAAATGTATTTTTTAAAGGACTCATAGTTCCTTTAGAAGCACCTTTTGCCATTTGCCAAAAAGTTCTTGAATCCTTTACATTATCAACAGCTTTTAATGTATTGTTTACTGCACGTAAACCATTAGTTACAGATGTAGTAGCTTCTACTCCTTTAGCTAATTTAAATCCTGTTCCAATTTTTGAAAGATTTTTTGCAGCATTTGCTGAAGTTAAAAATAAAGATCCACCCATAGTTTCAGGTGCTAATAATATACCAGCAGCTTCTTCAACAATTGCTTCAGTTATTATACCAGCTGAATAGGCAAAGTTCATTAATAGGTTATTAGCAAAGCCCATAACACCACCTTTTGTTGATTGACCAATAGCAGCAGCATCAGTATAAGCTCGTGATTCTTCAAGGTCTACTCCTGTAAAATCTCCAGTTAACATTTTACCTAGACTTTTTGGTCCTGCAACAAAACCATTTGCAAATAATGGCCAAAAAGAATTTTGCATCATTCTTTTATGGTCATCCCACATAGTAGTTCTTGAATTAAATAAAGCTTCATTATCTCTTAATGGAGAGAATCCAACTTTAGCAAAAGTTTCTGTTCCATATGCAGCATATCTATCATAAAAAGCATTACCATCAGGACCTGCATTATAAGAATAAATTTTACCATAGGTGCTTTTATCTGCTCCAGTAGCCATTCTGGCTAGTGTATGATTTCTTTTTGCATTAAAAAGTGTATTAAAATCCATTTTTGGACCTGGTGCACCCTTAACTGCAGGCTTATGATTTACTATATATTTATGTACATCATGTTGAGGTAATTCTAAATTTTGTATTTTAGGAACAACAGGAAAGTTTATTATAGGATCTTTTAATTCATCTCCTTCAAAAGCAGATAATCCTTTACTATCCATTGTAGGTAAATCTAATTTACCATATTCAGGACCAAGTGGATCTAATGAACTAAAATCTTCAGTATTTGCCATTATTAATTTTTGTTATTAGATTAATCAAACCTTCCATATGCACCATTGTGAACATCTTTACTAAACTGTTTCCAATCAGCAAAACCTTCTGTTACTGCTTGATATCTATTTTCTTCTAAATTTTCTCCTTGGATAGTAGTATTATCAAAAATATTTTTTATGACATAAGCTTTCTCATTAGGGTCCCATACAGGAACTGATATCAGGGTATTGTAATCATTTCCTGATTCACTTTTTGTAATCTTATATTGATATCTAGAATCTACAGGATCTGTATATGTATATCCTTCATTATTTGGTCTACTATCAACATAACTAGCTAATGGACTTTGGAAAGCAGAAGTATACATTTGATTAGTCATATTATTAGCAGAGGTCATCCAGTTAATACCATGTTTTCCAATATAATCATATTGATCTGCACTAATTATTCCAGCACCAGATCTTACACCATCTGCATTAGTAGTATATACTTGACTTTTTAACCACTCCATATCAGGTCTAATAACTACAGCTGAGGTACTCATAGAACCATTAGCTATTGGAGATACACTTATTTGGTATTGACTCATTGTAGATTTTGGTTTTCTTTCTTCCATTTGCAGAGCTCTCATTATAGTTTTAGCAATATCTGCTCTATTACCACCTTCTACTCCAGCTTTAGTCCAAGCATCTGGTGTAAATCCTGAAAAAGAAACTCTATTTTTAGTATTATCTTCCCAATCTACTTTATCTAAATCTCTCATAACTTGTCCTGCCCAAACATTAGTTTGTGTATGACCTTTTGGATTAACTATAATACTATTAATTTTTGGTACAAATTTACCACTTCCTGACATTGTACCTAATTTTCCTATTCCTGGAATTGCTAACTGAATTTTACCACTTGAATAAATAGCAGCTGCGTCTGCTAATATTTGATTATAATTACTAGTACCCAGTGTCCGTGCTATTTGTCCGTATTTATCTCCTAAAGCTGCTACTGCTTTTTGACCTTTGGCACTTAAATCAGGACCAATCCAATCCGCATTTTGATAACCACCAAAGTGACCAGCTGCATTTTGTTTTCTTTGTTCCTCTTGTGCAACCTTAAAATTAGCAAGGTCATTATTTGTAACATTAAGTTTTGCTTTTTTTATTAATGTTTTATCAAATTCTAGTTGTGATTTCCAATTTCCTTTTTCATCATAAACATCACTATGTTGCAAATTTTTATATTTTTTTTGTAACTGCATAACAGTTTCTTTTCCAGCTTGAATATTCCAATCTACATTAGCTTTTAAACCTAAAGCATAATCATCAAAGTTCATAGCTGATTTTGTATAATTAATATACTCTGCTGATGTAAGACCTTTAAGTTGAGCATTAGCCTTCATCCAAGCAGTCATTCTATTCTCTATGCTGTCTAAACTTTTAGAACCTAATGTATCAGAAACCCATCTGCTATTTCCTGAATTAAGTTGATCTCTAAATTGTTTACGTGTAATACTAGGATTTTTAGCAAAACCAAGAATATTTGTAGCTTCTTGTTCTGTCATTCCTTTTGTAGCTACAAGTTTTTCCATTAACTTAAGAGTATTATCTAAATAAGGTACTGCAACATTCTTTGTATTCATTGCAATTATCTGACCATTTAGAACTTTAACATTAGATCTAGGAGTTGATGCATCATCAGTTGTTTCTGTAAACATTTGTGTGTATGCTTCATGCGGTTTTACTTCACCTGTTTGTTCATCTAAATAATGTGTTCCTGCAGCTATTCTTGCAGCATTTAAAGTATTTTTTGCTTCTCCTTCATTTCTTATTCTAGCTGCATTAGCAAGACCTGCATTTCTTGCAGCTACTTGTTGCATACTAAACATATGTTTTTGTTCATTAACAGCATATGGATTAGCATCTATATCTGTTTTCATATCTTTATAAGCAAAGATGTTTGCAGCTTCATCTAAATCTTTTTTCATTAATGAAGATGCCACACCATTATCAACCTTATATCTTAAGGATTTAAGATCACCATAAGGATTAACAAAACCTGTACTAGTAGTACTTGTGCTAGATTGTCCACCATTTAATAATTTTATTTCTGCATCAGATCTTTCTAAGATTTTATCAACAATATCTTTATTTTCTTTATATCCTTCTAATGCTTCTTTAGCTTCAGGACTTGCATCACCATCTTTTATTTGTTTTTCAAGATCTTTCATCTTGTCACTATAACCTATTGAAGATTGTCTTAACTTTGTATTTCTTTTAATATTACTTTGCTTTAAAGTATTGAAACTATTTTCAAGATATTTCATTTCAGCAAGATTCTTATCACCATTAAACTGAGCAGCATTTGATTGAGCATAGTCTTTTCTATTTACATATGCTTGAGTTTGATATACAGCTTGTACTTTGGCATCATTTCCTAATCTAGATTCAAGTAAATTACTTAATGGCTCAACTAATTGTTGACCATTTTTAGTTTTTATTATCCATCTATGTTGAGCATCTTCACTAAACTTTACTGATTCTATAGATAAACCTGCTTCTTTTGCTACCTTCTGAGCTAGTTCAATAGTATTAACATATGGAGTATAGGCTACATTTTGAAAACTTAATGCATCCTCATCAGTAGCTTCTTTAAATTCTTCTTTTTTATATCTTAATGCTGACACACCATCTGCCCAATACTGACCACTCATCTTATCATCATAAGCACCTTGTAATGATTCAGCTCTTCCTACTTCTCTATTATAATTTTTAGTCCAAGCCATATCCTTCATTAGATCTTTATCTTCATAGAACCCAGTAAATACTTGAGCTGCTTGTGTAAGATTTTGCTCTAAAGATAGATCTAGTTGAGAGACTCTTTTTAGATTAAATTCAATGTCTTTTATATGTTGATCTTTTTTTGCAACATTAGGTTCTCTTGTAAGATCTGCATTGTAATATGCACTATACATTTTATTTAATGCCTTCCAATTAGTATCATACTGACTTTGTTTAGTCTGCATAATATTGGAATAAAAGTTCAGGTCAGGCTGAAAAGGCTGAAACTGAGGAATATAATCTGTGACACCTTGTAAATACGTTGCCATAATTTGATATTATCTATATTGTAAATATATTAAAATTTTTTAAGTTTACTAAATCTTAAAAGTTTATAAAGTTATTGAAGGGAAAACACTATACACATAACCACCATGCTCAAACTGTTGTCCACCTAACTGTTTTCCATACTTCTGTTGAAAAAGAAGCTTTTGCATTTCAGGAGAATATCCAGAAATTGAATCTGCAAATTCTTGTGCTGTTTGATCTTCAGCACTTTTATCAAGAGTTTTATCAGTTGGTTTATAAGTTACTCTTCCTCCTGAAGCTGTATCTGTTTGATAATTAGGATACATCTGATTAAGAGCATCTGTTTTCCATTTATTTGTTACTCCAGTATTATAACTTTGTCTTAAAGCATTTCTACCAGCTGTTTTAGCATTAGCAAATTGTTGATTAGCAATAACATTTTTATCAAATACTCTGTTAGCCATTTGCTGATTTGCCATTTGCTCTTGATTTCTAATACCAACTTGTTGTCCTTCAAACTGATTTGCTATACCAACATTAGCATTATTAATTCTAGATAAAGTATTAGCAGCATCTTGAGCTCCTTGTCCTTGTATTGCAGATAACCTTGCACCTTGAGCTTGAGCTCCAGCAAATTGTCCAGTAGCTTGTGATGCTATATTAGCTTGTTCATTTTGATTAGCTAACTCTCTTGTAGGATCTAAGAAAACAGGTCTTGGTTCTTCAAGATCTACTCTTGCTTCCCAAGGCATTTGTTTTTTTACTCTAGCTAAATCTCCAAATGCACCCATAGTATTTACAGTATCTTGTAACCACCATTTAGCTGGTGTAGCAGGAGGAGTAGGTGGTACTGTTACAGGACCACAATCCTTACACGTTCCATCAGTATTTTTACCTGGATCAAATTTAGTACCATCTTCTTTTTCACATTCACATGTTGTAGTGGCTTCTGTACATGGTAAACATTTTCCAGTTACAGGATCTTTCTTAGAAAACATTGGAGTACCATCTGCATTTTTCATTGCAACACCTTTATCATCTACACAAGGACATTGAGTTTCTTTTGGTGGTTTTTTTCCATAATTATATTTTACACGCTGACCTAATGTTGTATTAGTATTATAATCATCAATACCTGTAATTTGACCTTTTTTACCTCCTAACATTTCATCACCTACACCTACTTGAAAATCACCATGTTGTGAAAATTCAGGTAAAGCAAGAGTGTTTCTATAAGACTGATAGGCTGCTTGTCCTTTATATCCTCCAGTAAAATCTAAATCTGCTAATCCAGGATTTGCTTTAATAAAATCTAATGTCTTTTGATTAGTCCTACTTCCTGCATTACTTTTAGAAATGTTTTGTTCAGTAGTTTTAGGATCTAAACCATAAGCAGCAAGTCTAGCATTTCTTTGTTCCTGATCTAGTAATGCCTGAATCATTTGCTCCCTAGACATTTTAGTAAGTTCAGGTTGATATCCTGATTGTAATTTTGAACTACTATTTGTATAGTTTTCTTTTTTAGTAATATCTTTTTTATACTGCTCATACATTTTATCCATGAGAGCTGTATTACCAGTAATACCAGATACAGTATTTATATAATCAAGATATGCATCTGTTTTACCAGCCCATTTATCCTTAATAGTTTTTTTATCCTCATCAGTAAGATCTGATTCATCTTTAACAACTCCTCCTCCTTGATATTTTTTAATTGGTCTAGATCTTACATTTCCTCCCCGTGCCATTTCTTCAGGATAATTATAGAAAGGCATATCATAACCACCTAATTCCATATAACCACCATATTGCATCATAGGATCTTGTTGCATCTGTTGTGGATCTTGTTGTTGCTGTCTTGGATCCATTTGCTGTTCTTGACCACCTTGCATCTGTTGCATAACACTAGAAACTAATTCTTGTACTTGTTCTTCAGCCATTCCTAATTGAACAAATATTTGTGCTACTTGATCTGGTGGAACTTGATTCTGAATTAATTGAGTAGCTACTTCTTCAGGAGCAGCACCTTGTTGAAGAGCTTGTCCAACTTGTTGCATCATTTGTTGCATTGGATCTTCTTGTTGTTGAGGTTGTTGCTGTTGACCTTGTTGTTGCATTGCCATTTCTTCTTCAGATGGTTGTTGCATTCCTTCTTGTGCTCTTTTTAACATTCTTACTCCACCCCATTGCATCATTTGATTTGGTGTAGGTTGTTGCATTTGTGCCATATCCTGTTCCATTGTTTGTGGTTGTGCTATAGGAGAACCATCAGGCATAGTTTGTGGTGTTGGCATTTGTTGTTGTGCCATTTGTTGTTGAGGATCTGGAGCAGGTTGAGGTGGTGGTGGTATTAAATCTTCTTCCTTTATACCATTAGCTTCCATATAAGGTTGAGCAAGAGCTGGAATTCCTTGTGGAAATCCTTTTTGAGATTCTTGTGCTAAAGCTAGAGCTCCTAATTTAATAACATAATTCTTAATCATCATCTCTGCTGTTCTTTTATCTATAGCATCAGAATTTTTGTCTTGAAGAATTTTCCTATACTTATTCATGTCATAGGATTTTGATAAATCAGCTGGTGTATAACCACCTTTTCTAGGAGCTTTACCAAACATCTTTAAAATCTGAGGATCTTTAACCATCATAGATTTAGTATCACTAAAAATGAAACTATCATCTGGAAGATTTAAAGGTGTCCCACCATTAACATGTCTTTTACCACCTATATTAAATAATGAAGGCATGTTAGAGCCATCAATGTTACCTATTACTGTTTCACCTTTTTCTGCCTCTAAGTTTGCATCTTTTCTAGCAACAGGCTGTAAAGTTTTTTTAACAGAAGGAGCAGGAACACTATTCATTTGTCTAGTTCCTTTTCCATTAAATGGCATTGTATCATTACTTAAAGCACCTTGCACTTGCATGCCAACTCTTGCTGTAGGTATTTTCTTAATTTTTACTTTATAAAACATAGTATAAAATTTATATGTATTCTATTTCTCCACCAGCTGCTAAGTACTGATCAATTTGTTCTTGTGTCATGTATGTTTCATCATCCTCATAAAAACCTCCATTTTCAAATGTTGATTCATATATGTTATTTTCTATAGATGAATAGTCTGGTTGATAACTTTCTCCACCATATTGAGCAGATCTACTATTCCAATTTTGTCCTTGTTCATCAGGTCTAAATAAACCTGAGCCACTTCCAGATGCAACATAATCTCCTCTATCTTTAGTTGTTTTAGCAGCATAAAGATTATCAGCAGAAAGATTATCATACATTGGTCTTTCTCTTTTTAAATTTTGTCTCTTATCTATTGCACCAAGAACACCTTCAACACCAGCATTACCTAGTTGTAATAAAGCTTCATTGTCTATTTCAGTTTGATTTTTTACTTTTACATCTAATGCAAAAGGATCATTCTTATCTACTCTTTTATTATAAGTTTCAATATCTTCAACACGTGGATCAAAAGCTGCTACTGGTCCAGTAAAAGGTAGATCTTGTTTTTCATAATCTCTTTTTTCTGGTGGGTTTGGTACTATTGGAACATCATCTATTGGAGGACCAAATGTTTTTAACATATTATCAAATTCTTTTTCTTCATCAGGACCTGGTTTAGGATAAGCTATAGGAGATTCATCTCCATCTTTTGCTTTTGGTAAAAAGTTATTTAAAGATCCTCCTAGTTGATATTTATATAAAAAAGTTGTTCCCCAATCATTCCAAGCATTTTGAAAAGATGCACTATCTGCAGAACCTTTTGGACTTAAGTCAAAACGTTTAGCTTCATTTTTATGATATTTATTTAACCATTCTCTAAAATTAGTTGCTTGAGCATTACTAGGTTTATTTCTTATAAGATCACTACCAACAGTAGCATAACCTGCTTGTTCATAAAATTCACGATTTTTTCTTTTTATATCTTGCTCTCTATTTGCTACAAGTTTTGCAATTGTTTTTTTATTTTCTTCTGTCTTATTTTTTAGTAACTTGTCAAGTGAAACAGCATATCTATCTATTATTGCTTGAATTTCTGGTTCAACATATTTTCTATAATAATCTTTAGCAGACTTTGCATCTGATCTTGAATAATCTCCTCTTTGTCTGTCTTTTGTAAAGTCTACATCAAAAGTTTTATAATTAGAAATAGTTTTATTTTTTTTATTTTCTATTTTGTTATAAACACTATTTTGTTTTACTAAATTAATTTTCTCTTTAGGACTTAAATCATTCCAAACATAATACATTTCTGTACCTTTAGTATATGGATTTTTATTAATGTTTATACCTGGAGCTTTAGGTTTTGCTTTAGGTTTTGGTTTTGGTTTTCCTTGAATTTTTTGATCATTTAATGTTTCTAAATAAGGATTATAATAACTAGAAAATGCATCAATAGGTGAAATTGTTTCCATAGGAATATTCTCCATTTCTCTATCACTTATCTTTTGTGCTCTTTGTTCATCAAAATCTTCTCTTAATGGATTATATTCATTTGTATAATCATCTAAAGAATCTTGAAAAGCTTGTTCTTCTAATTGTGCATATGTTACAATTGGTTTATTTTCAACTGTAGATATAGAACCTGGTGTAGAACCTGGTGCAGGACTATTTGCATCTAAATTAAGTGAATTTTGATAATAGTCTGCAGCATTAGCATTCATTGTAATATCTTCTGTAGGTTCTTCTATAGGTTGATTATACATTGGATTATCTAACATTGTAGTTTGATCATTGGCAGACAAGTTATTATTAGTTATAAAGTTATTAATATCTTCTTCAGCAACATCTTCTTTAGCAACTTCTTCAGTAACTTCATCATTAACAACTTCTTCTTCAATATCTTCTTTATCTATGTTATCTAATATTGCATTAACTTCTTCTGGTTTTACAGATGTTTTAAGATCAACCACATTCTTAATAACTGATGACATATTTGGTTCAAGTCCTTCATCTCTAAGCATTTGATCCATGTAGTCTTCTTCATTAAGACTAGTTTGAGGAATAGGTATTGCATTTACTTCATCTGGTTTACGTTCTGAATCTTCTATATATTCTACAACAGGTGCTATTGCTTTATCTTTATCATCAGTAAATTTAGTTAGATCATTATCCTCAAAAGGATTTAGTTCAATACCTCTTCTATTTGCTACTCTAATTGTTTTATTTTCAGCATTTCTATCTTTCCTTGACCATTTATCCTTACCTTGACTAATATTAGGATTTCTTGCTAATTCATTTCTTTCTTTTAAAGTTAAATCTTTAATTTCTTTTACTGTTAATGCTTTATTTAAATTAGTATTAGAATTTAATCCTGATCCAGGAAGAACTGGTTTCTCAGCACCGTTAAAATACATTGTATACTTTTTTGGTCTACCACTTATTAATCCAGATTTTGTTACTTTATAACTAGTTAATTCATTTCCTAATATACGAGGATTTACTAACTGTCCTGTACTTGGATCATATGCTTGACTTACATCATTATAAGAACCAGCATAAGATGGTAAGTTTACAGGAAGTAATTGACCTAAAGATCTCATAGCATTACCAAGTCCAGCACGTACTCTACCTCCTCTTTGAAAATAAGGATCTGTAGTATCTATAGAATTATTATAATCTATTTGTTCTTCATCATCTCCACCATATACAAATCTTTGAAGATTACCATATTCATCTGGTTGTACTTGATTAACTATACCACCATATTCTTTTAAGTTATTTAAATATTCAGTACTCCATTCAATAATATGATCTGGATTATTTGGATCAAATAATCCAGCAGCTTTTTGTCCTGCATAATATAAAGCTTCTTGTTTATCAAAATCATTATTTATAGCATTAAGTTTATCTTCATGTTCAGGAGAACCAAATCCTGCAGCTGAAGAAAATTCTTCACCTTTACTATTTTTAGTTTTATAATAAGCTTGATTTAAAATATTTTGTTGTTCAGGAGTAAGTGCATTTAAATCATAATTAGCAAGTTTATATGCTTCATTTGCAGCATTATAATCATCTTGAGATGTTGTACTACTCCAAATAAGAGATTCATCTATTGGTGTATTTGGATCATCTACATTACCAGATTTTATATAATCTGGAATTAATGCATCAGCTTGTACTTTTGCTGCATAGGCAGCACTTACTTTAGCTTTTTCTAAATCTGATTGCCATTGTGTAGAAACCGGATTTGTAGTTGTATTAGTACCTGAAGGTACACCATTAGGATTTAAATCTGCTTGTTTTCCTTTTTCTAAATCAAAATTAGAAGTTTGTGCAGCTGCAGTAGTTGTTGCAGTAGTTGGTGTAGTAGTTGCTACTTCTTTTATAGCAACACTGTTTATAATATTAGCAGCAATTACTTTATTTGATTTAATTACTTTTGCTTTAATAGAACCAACACTTGCACCAGCACCAGTGCCTACTCCCATACCTACACCCATACCAATACCTTGTCCAGTACTAGGACCAAAGTTCATAGAGTATCTTCTTGGATTACCTAATATACCAGATCTTGTTACCTCAAATTTAGTTATTGGACCAACACCATAGCCTCCTAATTGTGGAAGTTGAACACCTGCTCTATTATTATATATAGGTGGCATTCCTGGCATATTAGCTCCAATATTTCTATAAAGCCTACCTAATTGTCTTTGTTGTCTATTAGATAAGTTTTGAAAATTAGTTCCTACTTCAATACCATTTTGAGCTCTAACATCCATATTCTGAGGGTTAGAAAAAATAGATTTTGTTGCATCTGAATAAAGTTGTAAATGATGCATTGGATTTTCCATATCACCACCTTCTTGTGCCATAGGAGTTTGTTGTTGCTCATCAAAATATTGATTAGCTTCTTCTTCTGCTATAGCAAGTTTACTTTGATTTTTTAATATACCTAAGAAAGAATTAAGATTATTAGTTCTTACATCTTGACCTGTTGGATCAGGTGAACTAGATGCTGTTTCTTCTTCTCCTCCTATTTGTTTTTTAACTAAACCAAGAATAGATTTAACAAAATTTCTTTTATTAGTTTTATAAGTACCACCTTTTTTTAATGTAGAAGGATCTACAACAGGTTCAGTATAACTTGTATCTTCAACAACTTGTTCTTCTTCAGTAGGTTCTTGCCAAGCTCTTGCTGCAATACTTTCATTAGTATTTCCATACATGTCAACATAAGATTGTGGCATATAACTTTCTATTCCTGGAAATTCAACTTTATTGTTTTCAGTATTCCATAATTCTGTATTAACTGCATCACCATCTTGAGATTTATGTAAACCACCATATCTCATTATAATTTGTGATTCAAAATCTCCTGTATCATCATCTGCTACATTAAAGTCTCCTTCATCATTCATAGCAGTTTCTAATCCTGGATCATTAATATCATCATAATTAAGTCTATCAGGTTTTACTTCTGATTCTACTGTAGGTGCAACATCTGTATTTGTATATTCATCATCAGGTTCTGCATTTGCTTTTTCTTTTTCACTTTCCTGTTCTAAATAAAGATACATCTGATCAACTAATTGATTTGCTTGTAATGGATCTTTACCATGAGCATTTACTAATTTCATTACAATAGCTTCTTTAGGAGCATTGTTTGAAATATCCTGAACTACAATAGCGGCTAATTGGTTATCAGTTAATGGAGCTTGTTGTTGAGCTTGTTGATTTGAACCAGGGTAGCCCATAGCATTAGGATCATAAGTTCCCCCTTCTTGGGCTTTATATAAAAACTGAGCTGTTTTATTTATAAATTTTCCTTCACCACCTTGTTTATAAATTCTTACTTTCTTTTTCATATCATTAGTTATAATATAATATAATAAAAATTAGTTTAATATTTAAACTTTATAAATTTAATAAATTTCTTCTACTGTAAAGCCACCTCTTCTATATTCTTCTATTTCTTCTGGAGTGAGTTCTGTTTCTATAAATCCACCTTTTTTTGCTGTACCTTCTACAATTTCTTCTTCTTGTTTATTTTCATTTTTAGATATGTTGTTTAACATCCAAATAATTTCTTCATCACTATAAGCACCTTTTAATTGTTTCATTGGGTCAAAAGCTGATTTATTTCCTTTTTCAAATTTAAAGTTTTTAAGTTTCTTATAATATAAATCACGAGATACTCCTTGTGTAAAAGGATCATAAAGACCATTTTCTTTAGCACCTTGTCTTATTGCATTAAGTCTTGCTCTTGTTTCAGTATCCTTTCCTACATAATTTGTATAAAAGTCTTGAAAGTCTTTTTGAGCATCTCCATAATTATAATATTCATTATCATTATGATAATCTCTACTATCTCCTAAAATTTTTGCTTTATGTAAATTTATATATTTTTTATCTGATTCAGGTATTAAGTTAGTACCACCAGGTAAAGCTCTATCTGAAGAATGAGATAATTCATGTACAGCAGTACCTGCTGTTTCATAACCTTGTGGAAATACTGTAATTTGTCCAGTATCAGGCATTGATTGACCTCCTACATTTGGTTGATCTTCTGGTTGTGGTAAAAGTAATAAAGGAGGTGTATTTGCTAATTGTTTATTTCTTCCCTTAAAAATATAGTTATAATTTTCAGGACTACTAGAAGATCTCTTTAACATTTCTTTATACTTAGGAGATGCGTAATAGGCAGTTAAATAATCATTAGCCTTTCTATATTTTTCATTTTCTATTATAGCTTTTTCCTTATTAACAGAACGATTAACCATTCTATATTGCATTTCTGGTACACACTTTTTAAATTTAGTATCAAAGATATAACCTTTTGGACAAGGACTTTCTACTTCAGATCCTCCTGCAAATTTATGTAGTCCACCATATTTCATTACACCTTCTGCACCCTCTTCTTCTTTTTGTGGATTTGAATTTTTAGAAATATTTTGAAGCATGTTAAGAATTTCCTCATCTGTAAATTCTATTCTTAGATCATTAATTGGTCCCATTTGTAAATTACCAGGTTCTCTTTGTTTATATATATAGTTTTGAAATATCTCTGGAGTTATTTTTTCTGTAAATGGGTCATATAAACCTTCATCTTTTGCAAAAGATCTAATTTCTCCAAGCCTTGCTCTTACTTCAGTGGGTTTTGACACATACTCATGTCCAAATGTTTTCCAGTTTTTTTTGTCAAAATCTTTAGAATATTTTTTATATTCAAGATCTTCTTTTTTAGCCTTATTAAAATTTTCTGTAAATAAAGGATCATCAAGACTAACTCCAGCATCTATTATTTCTTGTTTAAGTTGTTCATCTGTTTTGGGCAAATATATTCCTTCATCTATATTTAATTTATATCTTTCATTATCTTTCCAATTAGAACCTCTATTTGTAGTAATATACATTTGATCAGATTTAGGCATTACTCTATCATGCATTACTAAACCATCATCAGGAAATCTTGGGTCATTATAAAACATCCAATCTGGAGATTTACCATCAACATAAGATGGATGATAAAAGTCATATAATTCTCTTGGTCTATCAGATGAGTGTAAATCTTCATGAGTATACAAAGAAGTTCCCATTCCATAACCTGCTGGAAATACATCTATTTGTCCTGTACCACTATTTGATTGGCCTTGAATATTTTCATTATCAGCAGCTTCTTGATTATCCACAACATTTATTGCGGGTATAGTAGCAAGATTTTGTTTTCTAAGTTTTGTAAGATAGTCTGCATTTTTCTGATTTCCCTTATAACTTTTAAGAACCATCTCCTTATACATGGGTGAATCATGCCAACCTTTAACAAAGTCTAATGCTTCATCAGCATATTTAGGTTCATCTACTAAAGCCTTATTGTAATCCTCAGTCGCTTTAACTTTAGCTTTAATTTCTTCAGCTTTTTCATAGGCATCCCATTGTGCATCAGTCCAAGTATTTTGTTCTTTTTCTAGATTTTCTGCATCTTTTGCTACTATCTGTTCAGGAGTTAAGGACTCAAATTCATAAGTAGTTATAGGTTCTGAATCAGGATTTATTGGTGCATTTATTATACAGTCTTGTAATTCTGCATCCCATATCATATCTTTAGGACAATTATTTGGACCTCCTTCTATAAACTTATGTAGTCCACCATATTTATTTTGTTTTGCACCTAAAGCTACCCCTGCTCCTATTAATGGGGCTAATCCAAATGTATTTATTATTTTTTTTGTTTTTCCATCTATTATAAATCCTACCTTAACATTAAGTGGTTTTCCAATTCCTAATGCTTTACCTACCTCTATATTTTTTATAGGTTTAATGATTTTATTTAATATTTTTCCTGATAAAGTTTTAGAATTTCCTATTTTCTGATTCTTTAATGGTTGTAAATCCCATACATCATTAGCTATTGCTTTATAATTTCCATCAGCCATTTTTTCTACTTTCCAATGAAAGCCACCCATAGTACCAAACATTCCATCATCATTATCTGGAACAATCCATGAATCACCTTTCTTAGTAATTTGTGTAGCTTCTCCAGACCCGCTTGATACTCCATTCTCTAAATTTTCTATTTCACTTACATAATCCTTAAGTCTATGCCCTACTTCTTCTTTTCCTATAAAATCTTCTTTAATAGTATATATAACATCTTTTTTAGATTTTGTTAATTCACTTATATCATACATAGGATGTTGGGTTTGTGGCTTCCCTAAATACATATCCCATGTAGCCCATCTATTTTTTACTAAATCTACATTTGCATCTACATCACCACTAGGTTCAGAATATGCAGAAACCTTTTTTTCTTTAAATCTATTATCAAATCTATGATTTACCACGTCTCTTTGACTTTCCATAAATCTAGTTTTATCTAAAGCCTTCTTAATTTTTTCTGTATATGCTTCTTTAGTACTAAAGTTTTGTGCTCCTTGACTCTTCTGATATGTAACATAATCTTCATACGCTTTATCTATATCAAAGTATTCTGGATTTTTAGAATCTTTAAATAAACTTTTTATATCTGCTATTTTTTCTTTTACTTTATAATTCCAAGGTTTTATAGCTTTTCTTATTGGTTCTTTCCAAGGTAAGTTTAAGGTTTTTTGTTGTGAGATAATTCCTTCTTTAGATAATTCATTTCTTAATTCTGTTACTACATCATCTGCAGAAGAAACTGCATTAGGAGAACCTGGTAATTCTTTTGGAATTCCTTTATATCCTAAAAATTTACCTATACCTTTAGCTGCTGGTGACATCATAAGAGCATCCATACCAATAGCACCTGCACCACTCCAAGAAGGATCTTTACCAAAATTATAAATATCTGGTAATAAAGCAGCTCCTCCTTGTATTACTCCAGCTGCCATTCCTGCAGGATGAACATATGCTGCTAAATTAAATGGTGATTCTAAAATAGCTTGTTTATGTCCTTCTGTAACAAAATCATTAACAGCTTCTTTATTTATTTTATCTACATCTTCTTGAGACTTATCACCATAAATCTCTTCTCCTGTAATAACATTTGTACCTTTTGATTTTCCAAATGTATCAGGATTAAAACCTGCATCAATTATTGATTGTGTATAGGCTGCTTTATCTTCTTGTTTTGCAAGAATTTTTTTAGTCTCAGCATCAGCTACAGTTTTTTGTTCTTTTTTTAATGGATACAATGATCCACTTACAGGATCATAACCATAATTTCCACTATATAAATAGTGTTTTATTTGATCATTATACTCAGAACTTATTTTATCAGGATTACTGGAATGCATTGCCCAATTTCCAACACCATCTATAAATTTTTGATCATTAGCTAAAGTATAAACTTTAACACATTTTTTTGTGTTTGAATCCCATACATGATCTTTGGGACAATCAGAAGAACCTCCTTCTGCATAAGTTACAGGACCTGTCATATTTCTTAAAAATGACTGAGCTTCTGGTTCTATAAGAGATTCATTTTCTGTAGCAATGTTTCTACCCTGTACATTAGTAACAGGTCTGTATCCCATTTTTCTATCTTCATCTATAGCATGTTGAAATGTCTCATGAGCAGGAGATTTTAAATACTCTCCTGTGTTACCATTAATACTATAGGCATGGTAGTAACCATCATCTTGTTTAGGTTGATCATAATTAAATTCTTCTGGTCTTCCTTCTGAATCCCAATATCCTCTTATATCATATGTATCATCATCTGATTGAAGATTATCAGGAAGAGTATTATAAAATTTTTGAAAAGTTTTTTCTTCTTTATCAGAAAGTTTTGTTTTTGTAACACCACCATCTTGATATTCATTATCATCTACAGTATATCCTTCTGCTCTATAAGCTTCTATCTCTTCGGGAGTTAATTCAGCTTCTTCATATGTTCCACCTTCTGCATAATATTTAGCATGTGGATCAAAGATTTTATTTTTTCTAGATTTAGGTTTTTCAAATAAATAATTTTTTGTAAACAATCTATTAGTAGCATCTAAACTTCTAGAAAACTTTTTAGATTTTTCAGGTTTGTCAGTAGGTAGAGAACTTAATCCACCTTTACGTTTTACAGGAATTTCTCTAATTACTTTTGCTCCAGGAAGAGTATGTAAACCTGTATTTTTTCCTACAAATTTAGTTAAGCCATTATCTGCTTGTAGATTTAAATCATAAACAATATTATTTGAATCAATAGTATCTGATTCTACATCTATGTATGGTAATTTTTTAAAGGGTGAATATGTTCTATAACCATCTTTTTGTGGTGTCATATTTCCACCTTTCTTTTTTTCAAAATCTTCAGGTTGTTCTAACTCAGGTTGTAATCTATAGTTAGTAGTAATTTCTTCACCTGGTTGTAAATTTCTAGAAGCTACTAAATATCTTTTATTACCATTCTTTACATTATTTGCTGTTGGAGTTTTTTCATTATGATTATGATTTTTACCAATTTCTTTTGTAGGTTGTCCATCAACATGTGCTAATCCAATTACCTCACCTTTTTTAAAAGAAGCATTAGTAAATAAACCTTTACCAGCCCCTTTTATGTTAGACTGTTTTGTTATATACTTTTTCATCATCGTTGAGATATTTGATTCTTACTATTAACAATTTTTACTACCATGTTTATATCTCCAGAAATATCTCTTCTAAGAGTTAAGAAATTTAAATAATGTCTAAACTTTTTTCTTTGTGTCTGTGATTTATTATAATCAAGATTAAGAGGATTTAAAATTTTAGTATAACCATTAGATGAAGTTATCCATATATTTTGAGAATCATAGTTTCCATTTAAAATAGTTGATCCAGGAATAACTGGACCTGTTGGAGGATAATCTGATCCTATTGGAAACTCTCCTCTATCTTTAGTAATGTCCCAGAATTGATTAAATCTATATTTGTTTTCTTCTTTAGAGAATAATATATCAAAAGAATTCTGGTTAATATTTAATTTAGGATAGTCTAAACTTAAAGTAACATTATTTTTTGGAAATAAATTAAGATTTAAATATCCAGATGCTTGTTCTGAATTAACTATAATAGCAGTATCAAAATTAAAATCTAAAACATGATGTTGATCTACACAATTAATTTTAGATATTCTATAACACTCTAAAATATATTCAATGCTTTTTATTGTAGTAACAGTTTGTCCTGTTATTATTGGAAACTCTATTTCAAAAGGATAATTCTGATTATAAAAATTACAAAAACTATTACATGTATCATTATGTTTCCAAATTGTATTAGCTTTAGTTGTTATAAATTTTCCTTTATTTGGAATAATTAAATCTGGATGCCAATCATGAAAAGAAATCCAGAAATCATTTTTAGGGTCAAAACTTAATGTCCATGATGCATCTTCAAATAATAAAGAATCTCCTAATAAATATCTACCAGGTAAAATAGCTCCAGGATTACCATTAGGTTGTGTTGGATTTTGTATTTGAAAATAGTCACCAGTACCTTTTCTATTTAAAGGTACATATATAACAGTCTGTCCTCCATATACTTTCCATTTATCTAATAATTTATAATCTTTTTTAGAAAAGAATATGATTGAGTTTTCATTATCATATAATGTTTGACATCCAATACCTGCTACAGGATTATCTAAATAAGGATATGTAGGAAAGTCTATTGTAAGATTATATGGTAAGAATAAATTAAACCACCACTTTAAACCAGATTGAGAAATTTCTTTTAATCCTCCAGAATAAGAAAATATTTTTCCTTGATTTTGTGAAACATAAAATAAACCTCCAGGTGTAGACAATACAGATAATCTATTTTGAGAAGAACCATATTCATATGGTACATCTGCATTAGTTACTGATTGTCCTGGTTGAGAAAATAAACCACCATCTCCAATAGTAATTTTTGTAGCAAGATCTGTCTGAAGAACATCTACACCTTGATACATTAATGGACTTGCATTTTTAAATGTAATAAATAAACCACTTTTATTAATAGACTTTACTCCACTAATTTGTGATTTAAATTCATTATAATTATTAGGTAAGTATACAAACCAAGAATCTTTAAAAGATTCATTTTGTTGAGGCAGTGAATAATATAATCTATCTGGATAATATGTATAACATAATTGTGCAACAAAAGGATCATAGTTTCTACTTTGTAAATTACCTGCAGAAAAATATTGACTAAAAGCTTTTGATATACTTAATGAATAATCATATCTATATTCATTACCTCTTGCAATTATTTCAGGATTTATATCAAACATTGCATTTAAGTTAGTATACCTATATGGATCATAAAACTTTTCTGCTTCTGTTATTCCTGCTATTCTAAAATCTACAAGAACATCTGACTCTACAAAGAAATCTCTTACAGAAGATACTGCAAGATAAAAGAATGAATCTTTAACTCTAAATACTCCTGGATATCCTAATGCTGATAAACTGTCATCAGCATACTGATATCTTTTGTTATCTAAATTATAAAAATCTGTAGGAACATTTCCTGTACCTGGAGTAAAGGTACTAAAGTTTGGAGCAAAATCAGTTGAGTCATATGCTTTTGAATTTACCCAAAATCTTGGCTCAGGAACCATCTGATGCAAAAGATAATTATATTCAAATCCATCTGGTTGACCATATAACCAATCATAGAAAAAGAACATAGAATTTTTTTCTGTATATCTATTTACAAAAGTATCACCACCAAAAAAGGTTGGTGTGAATTGAATATAATTTACAAAATATGGTACACCAGGATCTGTAGCACAATTATAAGGACCTACAGGAGTTACAGTATAATTTGATAATTTTTGCTCACAAGGAGTTATTGCAATTTGTTTTATAGATTGTAATTGACCATACTGATTTCTTAATCTAATTTTTAATGCAGCATAGTAACTTGCAATTGATAATCCAAAAGGAACACTAATATTTTCAAAATTAGGAGAACCAGCACTTCCCCAACCCCATCCATTATTAACAGCTTGATTATTTTCAAAATAACTTAATGTAACTAATGACTGATCAACTAATTGACCAGCAGCATTTCTTATATAATCAGGACCAATGTTTATTCCATTAGGAAAGAGTGGACTAAAGTAATCTCCTGTTTTTGTTCTTACAACAACTGTGTCAGATCTTTTAAGATTATTTATACTGTAAGCTCTAGAAACTGTTGTAGGAAGTCCTGCAGGATTTGGAATAATTGCATTATATTGTTGAACTTCTTGAATGTTATCTCTAATATAAAAACTATCTTCTATCTTATATCTTTGTATAGTACCAAATACATTTGGTTTTATCATATCATCATAGAAGCCATGACCAATTTGTTGTAATGCATATTGATCATATCTTATAGAAGCATATATAACTCTTAGAGCAAGATCAAAGCCTTCTGAAAAATAATATAGAAACTTTGAAATACCACCTAGTATATCAAAAGCTGTTCCTACAGGACCTGGAATATAATCACTCCAAGTAAGTTCTTTATCTAAATTTGGTGCTGTATAAGTTCCAATACTTGCACTAACATCATCAAATTTTTGTAAAGCTGTACTTAAAAGATCTGTTCCTAAAAAGGCATCTGATAAAGCACCTCCAATATTAAAATAACTAGTATAAGCTCCATTATAAATACCTTTATTTGTATTAAAAAAAGGAACACTTGGACTATTAGTTTGAACTCCTGATGCAGGTGGCGGAAGGGGCGCACCAGCTCCAGCTGCAAAAACAAAATTAACACCTGATTGATTAGTAAAGGAACCTCCTGGTTGATTGTATACTCTCTTACCAATTAAACTTATTATAGCTTCTCCAATACCAACTAATGCAGATATTAATACAGCTGCATTAGAAAGTAATTTAAATTTAGGATGAAGAGATGGTTCAATAAATTGTTGTGAAGAAACTCCTTGTAAATAACCATATAACTTTATTTCTGTCATTGACAAAAATGGAGATGTAAACATTGTATCAGGAGAATGAAATGTTATCATATCTGTTGGTACAAGTTGATTCTTTACAATACTATAATCATCAGGTTTATATGGTATTCTAATATATGGATCATTAAATGCAAAGTTATTATCTGATGAATTTTGTAAGTTCATTGGAGATTGAATACAGTTAAAAGGATAGTTAGGGTACAATCCAATTCTACCTCTAGCTACTGTTCCTTTAATTTCATAAGTTCTAAGATTATTAACCATTCCTTTGGCAATAATACTTTTGTTTCCTTCTCTTGATCCTCTTAAAATTTCAAATCCAACTACACCAGGTATATCTACACCATCATTATCTTTTGGAAGAATAATGTTTTCAAATCTAACTCCTAGTAATCTAATTTTTAATCCTGTATTTGCATTTGAAACTGGATTAAAATGTACAGTGTCAATGTTTAAATAATTATCAGGAAATTTATGATGTCTAATTGGGAGTCCACATAAATCATAAAGAGTAGATATTTGTGCTAATGGACCAGTCCAACAATGAGCACTTGCATTCCAAATTTCTGGTTGGTTATCTGGATACTTTTCTGTTGATTCCCAGTATCCCATATTTCCTGAAGCAATTACAACTCCCCCATCATCTGTAGTTGTAGGTATAGTTGCTGGTATAGGTTGTCCATTAGCAGTATTATACATCTCAAAAAACTGATCTGAATTATCTAATGTATTAAGATCATTAATAGTATTAGTATCTTCATCAATAATAGTATTATTATAAAGATATTTTCCTGCAGGTCTTCCTGGAATATGATATGAAGCAGACTTGTCTCCTGTATCATATACCCATCTTATAAAAAAGCAATATACTTCATCTCTTAAATAACTTCCTTTATTTCCACCTTTAACATAATAGTCAGATGGATATTCTGTTGATACCCACTTAGTTGCAATTTGATTTGCCAAAGGTTGATAATTAAAATCAAACTTAGATGTAGGACCTACTCTTAGTAAATAATTATTTACTTCAGTAATTTGATCAGACTTTTCAAAAATAGGAGTTTGTAATGGTAGTAATCTAGTAGGTACTGTTATAAGAGTATCTGGTATTTGATCTAACTCAACTACATTTGTATTTGTAGAATATAATCCTATTTCTTTTGCAACAGTTCCCTGGTTAATATTTTGTACTACTACTAATACAAATTCAGAAAAATTTGATGAGTCAGCTGAAATATTAATTTGTAAAGATCCTTGTAAATCATTTGGATGCCATATAGGTTGTGTATTACTAGGAGAAAAATAATCTGTTACTCTTTGTCCTTTAATCACATAAGCTATTAATGCAAAGTATGTTCCATTTCTTAATGTTCCTCCTGATGCTCCTAAAGTAACACTAAGACAAGGTGTTTCCATTAATCTTGCTAATCTAATTTTAGGACAATCTAATACATTATCATCATCACATGTTATACAAGGAGCTGGTGTACAGTTTGTTTGTCCCCATTGTACTCCAGGCCAAAGTATTTGATTACCTAAACTATCTACATAATAGTTAACAGTTACTGGATTTGCAATTGGAGTTCCTAACCAACTATATATTGTAGGATCTGGCCAAGTTTGTGGATCTCCTACATTAAGAAATCTATCTGGATTTAATCCATCAGCCCAATATACTTGCCAAGAACAATCTTCTTTCTCTCTTGCTGATCCTGATATAAGAAATCTTTTATCAAAATTTAAACAAGCATCTTGAACAATTATTCTATATCTACAAATATCTTCTTCTAATAAACCTATCTCAGACATAACAGGAACTCCTAATGCATTATGACCTGCAGTAAATATTATCCAATTACTTGAAAACAAATGTATTACTCCTATAATATATCTAGATTGAACTCCATTAAGTCCTGCATTAGGCATTGTTAAACCAGCACTAGCACATAAATAATTAGAACTTTCATTTGACAGAGTTCCTAACTGACCTTCTTCATTATTATTTACAGCATTGCGAGCATGTGTCCACATACCTTCTCCAATAAAAGAGGCATCACTATCTTTATTAAGTCCTTTATTAAAACTTCTTGAAACATTTTCAGTTGTATTCTGTATTTTTGCCATAACTATACTAATCTATTTCTGCCAATAGGACCATAACTACTAAACATATCATAGTACTTACCATACATTGCTCTTCTATTTGCTGCCCATACATCTTGTAGTTCTCTAAAGTTTGGAGTATTAACTACATTAAGTGCAGCACTTCTTGCTATTCTTAATTGTGATTGTATGTATTGCATTTTTTGTGCAACATCTTCTCCATTCATATATAAGTTTTCAAGAATCCTAGCTTTAAAAGCATATTCATAATATTCATTTATAAGATCATGATCTGGAACTAACAAGTCTCCATTATCATCTTCCATTGCTCCTTGATAATTTAAATAAACTTTTGCTGTATCTAATGTTGTAAATAAAAAACCTCCTTTAATCCAGCCTTCATTTGCAGAATTAACATATAAGTTAGGACAGTCACATTCTATTTCTTGACTTGCTCTCATTCTTAAAGGAATAACAGAATTATATGTTCTAGTTTGTCCACCAGTTACAACTTGTATAAGTTCATATTTGTCTCCCTTACAGTTCATAAAAACTCTTGGAGGTATACAAGTATCACCATAAGGATTTAAAGGGTCATAAGCTACTGGAATTGGATCTACTATAGGATGATTAAGATCACAACCTGCAGTATGATTACAAGGATTAGCATTACATGTTCTACAGTTAACTGTAATAGGAGAACATACATCTACAGTAGAAGGAACTTCTACATAAGGAACTTCTTGAATATTTGTTCCTCCCATATTATATCCTGTATTTACAGTAAAGGAGCCGCAAAGCATTGCATAGTTAAATACATAAAAGTTATCTGGTAATTTTACCTTACCATGACATACTTCTAGTATAACTTCTTTAGTTTGATTAATTCTTAATCCTAGATCATAATTTAACTTCTTAGCTAATTTAATTAATTGCTGAGGCTCTATCATATTCTCAAGAGCAAAAGTGTTAAAATCTACAGATACATCTTCTAAGAGTTGATTAAAAGATCTGTACTTTAAGGTATAGTTAAAATCCATTATCTTAGAGTATTTTGACTATCATCTGGACCATCACCTGGAACAGATAAAGACATAGTTAATTCTTTAATTACAAATTGTTCTGCTTCTGAAAATAAGTATTCAGGTAAAGCAAATTGTTGATCTTGTTTTATACCACATTCTACTGTAGTACATGTATCTAATTTTCCTTCAAAGATTGCTTCCATTCTTATTGCATCCCAATCTATATTAGGAGCAAAAAGATAACCATCTAAATACCAAAAATAAAAGTTTCTATTATATTTCCAAGTTGTTGTCTTGGTCATAGATACCCAAGTACCTGGATCTGTTCTATACATTTCTATAGAACCATCTATAGAAGATACTGTACGGATAATAGGGCCAAATACTCCATCTAGAATAGTTGGAAGTTTTTCTTTTGATCTCTTAAAATAACAACCTGAGAAAACACCAATACATCCTGCATCTACTTTATCTACATCTATCATTTCAACATAAGGAAGTACAGAAAAGATAGAACTTATCTTCATTAACTTAAACTGATTATCTTCTCTTTTAATTAATGCTTGTGCATATTTTAGTAAAGAGTAATAAATAGTTCTATCAGTTAAGAAAGGATCTTCTTTAACTGCTTTTAATGTATTTCTAACTCTTGAAATTGCTTCTCCAATTGTTGTCATAAGTCAAATTCATTATAATTTTTTAAATCTTCAGTCTCTTTTGTTTTATACATATTTTTTAAAACAGTTTTCTGATAAGCAAGTTTAGCTCTTTTACTTGGATCAACTGCTAAATACATATTCCAGTTTTCAGGATAAGTTTTAGCAACTAATCTTTTAAAATCTCTACAAGCTACAAATTCCCAAAACTCTCTATTTTTCATTTTATGTTTTAAAGCATAACTTGTAAAAAATATTTTAGCTAACTTACCATCTGTTTCCCAATTTCTATTAGTAACTATAACTCCGTATTTAGTAGATTTAGCAAAGTCAATATTTTCTTTTTTACTTTGCTCACATGTTCCAATAAATAACCATCCAATAGATTCTGGTAATTGGACACCATCTCTTACATCTATTACTGTTTGATAAACATGTGTATTAAAGGTCTTTCCTATCTTCTTTAATACTGTGTCATCAATATGTTTATACTTAGAAAACTTCTTTTTAAAGCTTCCTAAAAAATCAGAGTTTAAAACATTATAAACCTGTGGTCTAAATCTTGGAGCTTTAACATCTGGCTTTTTAAATTCTCTCATACTATACTAATTAATATACTAAAAATAAATGACTTTAGCAAATATAGGTATAAAAACAAAACCCCCACAAGTGTGAGGGCTTCGCGTGTTGTTACAGAAACCAACAACTGCAACTTTATATTTTTAAGGTCCTACACAGAAATGTGCTACTATTAAAGCTAGTGCTTCTGCCATAGTTGTATCAGTAGGAACTACCTCTACTAAACCACACATAATTGGCTCGCCTGTATATATTACACATTCTGCATTTAGAACTTCTGAACATGGTTCTGGATCAGGACATCCTAAAGGAGTTGGGCATGGAAGAGGAGTAGTAAGAAAGTCATCTTGACATCCACATTTTTTACATCCACAATTAGTACAATTACTTGTTGCCATTTTTTTATTTTTTTATAGTACAAAAGCTGTTAAGCCATCTAATGAAAATTTAAATCCTCCTACTTCTAATGGTGCTCCTGCATCACAAGAGATAGGCCATACTATATTATGAGTATCAGTATTTAATGGAGAATTAACAGCAGCTGGAAAGTTTTGAACATCACTTGTTGCTCCAATATAATTTGGAAGAAATTCACCAATTCTTGCATTTGTAGTAAAAAACCTTGATGCAGATTCTCCAGTAAAAGAATTAGTATCAGTACTATTTATTTCAAATAATTCTAATGTTGCAATTCTAATAGTTTTAGCAGTTGTAATTTCAACATTAGCAACAGCTGACATAAAGGCTGTTCCAACACCAAGACCGTTAACTACTGTTAATTGTCTTGACATAAGTGCAACAGGTACTTTATAATCTGAATCTAATACATCTGCTAATGCAACTACTGAAGTTGGAATAACAGAAGCTCCATTGTTAAATAATAATCTTCCATTGGCATCTTGTGTTACACCACCAATTCCTGTAAAAGGAAGTACTTGCATTACATTATTATAAGAACTTGTATTTAATAAATTTACTACACTACCTGCTCCATTATCTAATGGTATATATACTTCTCCTCTAAAATAAATTGTACTTCCAATTTTTCTACATTGAGGAACTGTAATACCAGTATAATATGCAAAGCCATCTAAGTCTTGCCATCCTGTATCTGTTAAGTCTGCTGTTATAGTAAATACTGGACCTGTAGTTACTGATACATCTATAGAATCAGTTGTAGTTCCAATTACATCTATTAAACCAGCATATTGATAAATATCACATAATACTATCCATAAATTATTTATGGCTCCAGCAATTGTTGTAGGAGGAGAACTTATCCATGATCCTGCATATGCAATTGAAAAAGCTGAACCAAAAAGAAGAGATAGATCTGCATTAGCAACACATTGAGAAAGTACTGCAGCAGTAATATCAGCAGGAGAACCTGTAGCTGATGTTAGTGCACAGTATCCATATGTACCATCATTTATTAAAGCATCTACTACTACATCAAGTGGATATGCTCCTGGAGATACAACTACACCACTTAAATCACAGTTTACTGCAATATTAGGTAATGTAAATGTTGGTGTTGGTGCAGTCTCTAATGCAGTAACTCTTATATCTAAATTTATTATATCAGCATTAATAATAGTTATTTGATTTATGATTCCACAAATTGAAGTCCCCATTGCTATTGCATATTCTGTAACAGTCATAACAGTTGTAGTACCTACAATAAAGCAAGGAGCTACTGTAACTAGAGTATCAGCAGAGGTTGATCTTGTTGTTTCACCTGCAACAACAACAGCAGCGGCATCAGCCTCTAATTGTAGTTCACAAATTTTATTAATTAAAAACTGTATTAATTCTTCAAAAGTAGAAGGAGGACAAGCCACAAGATTAAAACATGCAAGATCATAATTAGATATTTTTAATGTTTCCATTATAGTACATAATTCTGTTGCAAGTTTAAAAACTACATCAGAAACAGTATCTCCAGCACATAATTTTATACAAGGAATATTAGGTCCTTGCCAAATAACACAGTTACTTGATATTGGACTACAAGGAGAATTATCTAAATTTAAAGGTTTCATATCTTTACTATTAATATAATATACAAAATTTTATCAAGAATTACAAGTGTTTACAGATGTACATCCACAATTAGGGGCATCATTGCAACAAGATTGAATAGGATCACATACATAAGCAGGATCTACTAATCCTGCTAAATCTATTAATTCTTTTTTAATTAACCATTTATTATCATCATTAAGGCAACAATTAGATATACCATATCTTTGCTCTAATACTTTTTTATACATTGCTTCTGCTGCTTTGCAAGTTATTTTTTCAAACTTTTCAATTGAACAAGTTGGTACATAATATCCAGGTCTTATAAATCTTCTAGGATAAATTGGTGGAGGACAAGTCCAAGGATCTTGTACTGTTGCTTGTGTACAAGCACCAAAAGTTTCTATATAATCTGTTGTAGGGTGATTATATTGCCAAGCTATTGTACAGAATTTTGGAGAAGTTTCTCCAAATAATAATGTAAAATTTTGAACATTATGATCACAGTCTAAATATCTATAGTCATTACTAACTACTAAAGTATCATCATTTCTTACTGTAGTACATATACAAGGTAATGTATCTAAACATTCATCACAATCTGTATATTCTTCATCTATAAATATTACTATTCCAGCATTTGTTGCATTAAGAGTTATAGAAACTTCCCAACATGTTTCTGGACAATATTCTAATTTAATTACAGATCCTACATATGCACTTAGATCTGTATAAGTAATTGCATCAGGTAATAAACCACTACAGTCTTCAAGTAAATAATAAATTCTTCCACACTCTATACAATCTATGTAACTTGTATCTACTGTTATAACAACATCAGACGGAATTAAATCTACTTCTTCTACTAACCAACATCCTGGACAATCTAATCTAATTATTACTTCACCAACATAAGCACTTAAATCTGTAGTTGTATAAACAATAGTTAAAGGATCATCACAATTAGTAAGTTTATATTTAGGAGTTCCTTTACAAGTTGGGCAATCTATATAAGAACTAATAACACTAACATTTATTGCACAGTCACATTCAACTGTATCTGCTACTTCCCAACAAGTATTTGGATAACCATCTATTCTTACTATTGTTCCAATAATTGCATAAATACCTAATGAAGTATTATTAGTATAAATATCAGGTAGTATATTATCACAATCTTCAAGTAGATAACATATAACTGGACACTCTCCATCAATACAAAGACCATTATCTATTACATAAAATGGTTCTTGTATGTCAATACCTGGAAAATAAGGATATGTTTTTGAACATATTTGTATTTCAGATCCATTAAGAAATCCTGTTTGAACTATGTCTCCATCACAATTTACATATATACAATCTTTTGAAGTAGCAATAATTGAATAACAAATACAGTCACATACACAAGTACCAACAAATACTACTGGTATTGAATTATTACAGGTTACTGTTGGTGGAGCAATTTGAACTTGAACACATACTGTTCCAATATCTGGTGTAGATACTTGTATAGATTGTCCTACGTAAGCTGACAAATCTGTAGTAGTAGTAAATGGTACAGTTGTAAAATCACAACTAATTAATAAATAACATACTTGAGGACAAGGAGGACATTCTTGTCCAACACAACTTGGACTATCTAAATTAATGGGAAATAAATTTGAAATACCAGGGGATGGTACAACATCTAAAAAAGAATATTGTGTTGAATTTTGTGGAGCTGGAGGAGGTAATGTACCTAACTCAGCTATAGTAACACTATAACATTGACCAATATATAAACCACCATAACCAGGTCCATTAACTGCACCTTGATATATAAATACTTTGTCATAAGTTCCAGGAACTATACCACTTGGACCAGCTTTAAAAAAAATAGGGTCAGCTCCACAACATGGAGTATATACATAAAAAAAAGTAGTAGGAGCTGCCATTATGTATTCACTTTATAAATTTATTTAAATTATTTTATTTTTGTGTGTAGTTCTGGACCCCAGAATTTTTTTAATGTATTATTATTAGCATTTACGGGTTTTTTAGTTGTTGTTGTATCAGTAATACAACTAGTACATCCTTCTACGCCTGTTGATGAAGTTCTTTTCTGACATCCACAAGACATATTTTTTTTACAATTTGAACATTGAGCCATTGGTTTGGTTTTTAGTTAGTTAACAATTTATACAGTCTAATTTATTTAAAAGTTTTAAAGCATAATTGTATAAGCTCATTCCTTTCTGAGGCTCAAGACAATATTCTACTTTAGATTTTGCAGATTGAAGATACATAAAAATTAATCTTAATGCTTCAAGTTTTTCCTTTATTATAAAAGGAGGATCACAAGCAGCTACATCTACATCACATAATATTTTATTATATTTTATTAAAGCTTGAGTAATTCTTAAATGATTATACTCTACAAATACTTCAGAATTTGGAGACACACTATATTTTATTATGTATATGCCATCTGGTATATTTACATAACTTGATCCACAATTTGCTGTTTGTAATTGTAAATCACAAGCTGTTAATGTAATATGAGAATCATTTACAAATGCTATCATATCAAGACCTTCTATTTGATTTGAATATCCAAATCCT
>Ga0114977_10000102_pt1 | contig 54822 bp, 46 predicted proteins | sample S_130805_MF_Meta_FD_87026 | JGI IMG/M metagenome (GOLD analysis project Ga0114977, IMG submission 87026) | Freshwater microbial communities from Lake Simoncouche, Canada to study carbon cycling - S_130805_MF_MetaG | ecosystem: Environmental > Aquatic > Freshwater > Lake | place: Lake...
AAATGAGCTTATTCGGCCAATCTGTATTTTAGCCCTATCATCGGCAAAAGCATTTTTTAGTACGTTCTCAACTGCTTTACGATTTTTCAGATCCATCATATCAATGAAGTCGATCACAATAAGGCCGGATAAATCCCGCAAACGTAACTGACGAGAAATTTCCTGAGCTGCCTCAAGGTTTGTGCTGGTTGCAGTTTCTTCAACACTACGCTGGCCTGTCGACTTGCCTGAGTTAACGTCAATTGAAATTAGCGCCTCTGTCGGGTTTATAACAATCGAACCGCCAGATTCAAGATTCACCTGAGCTTTGAACAACGCACCGATTTGCTCCTCAACCTTATAGCGGCTAAATATAGGCACTTTATTTTTATATTGCCTGATATTGCCCATATGCCCTGGCATTACCCGCTGTATAAATGATTTTACAGCAGTATAAGTATCATCACCCTCAATCATTACCTCTTTAACATCGTCATTATACATATCACGCATAGTACGTTTTATGATGCTGCTTTCCTCATGAACGAAAGCTGGAGCAGTTGATGTTAAGGTTAGCTCCCTTATCTGGTTCCAAAGACCAGCGAGGTAATCATAATCATCTTTAATTTCTTTATCAGTTTTTGTGGAGCCTGCAGTACGAACAATAACTCCTGCATCTTCTGAAAGGCGTAGCTCAGCAACCACTTTCTTCAAACGACGCCTATCCTCAGCATTTGCTATTTTGCGGGAAACACCTCCACGACGCAGTGAGTTTGGCATTAGCACGCTATATCTGCCAGCAAGCGAGATGAACGATGTAAGCGACGCACCCTTATTTCCGCGCTCCTCCTTATCCACCTGCACCAGAATTATCTGGTTGCGCTTGATAACTTCCTGAATTTTATATTTTTTGTATAGTTGTGAATTTTTGATTGCATTGTCGCTTTCATCCTCACCACCACCAACAACCTCAACTATAGAAGATTCAGCAAAATCCTCATCATTCCTGTGAGAATTTCTACCACCACGGTCACGGTTACGGTTACGCCCACCACGGCGGTGCGGCAAGGCTTCGGAGGCTGCTTCAATCCGCTCGCCCGCAGTATCATCACCTTCTACCGCCAAATCAGCATCCGAGCTAACCTCAGCGCTTATGTGCGAGTGAGACATCTCCACAACGTCACCATCCTCTTCTTTACTTTCTTCCGCCCGCTCTTCATCGCGGATCGATTTCAGGAGAGCCTGCTTATCGGAAATAGGGATGTTGTAATAATCAGGATGTATTTCAGAAAATGGCAAGAAACCGTGCTTATCGCCACCATAGTCAACAAAAGCAGCCTGCAAAGATGGCTCTACCCTAGTGACCTTTGCAAGGTATATATTGCCTTTAAGTTGCTGTTTTACTGATGTTTCCGAGTCGAACTCCTGAACCCGGCCATTTTCCAGGAGCACTACGCGCGTCTCTTCCACGTGCGTCGCATCTATTAATATTCTTTTTGGCATTGAAAATAAACTCCATAAGCATTTGTTCCGGTTTGCACTCATGCAAAACCAGTCCAGTTATAGTCAGCAATGTTACCGTTAATATTAGAAGTATCATGCCTTCCCTTAAAATTCGTTTGTGGTTTGTGGTTGGCGGCTTATAGTTCTTGGCAGCAAAACCGTTCGTCATTAGGGTTTTCCCTAAACGACAAACTATGAACCACCAACTACGAACTACATTCCGCTTCCTAAACTTAAAAATCTAAAGTATAACTACTACTCATTTTATGTGCAATAAACAACATTTTTTTCACGAAAACAACAAGTGATACATAAAGTTAACACATATGTCGTGACAATTTTATTAATAGCAACCTTAGTTTTGCCGCGTTTATCGGCTGAAGCAACGGAGCTTAACAACGCTTCCGCATTCAGAATTTCTGAAACAGCTAAAGCCAGTCGCTTTGTATTAGATTTAACTCAGAAACCTGAGTATATAGTTGCAATTCGGAAAAATCCGCTTCGCCTTGTTATCGAAATACAAAATACCACTGGCAATAACATTCACGACTCTAAAACAAAAAATTTTAATATCAAAAGCATACGGCGCAACAGGCTATCTAATAACAAACTACAGATAGTGCTGGATTTAAAACATCCGATTGCATCGCAGACAAGCTTTGTGCTCCCGCCAAAAAATAATTTATACAGGCTGGTAGTTGATATAACACCGCAAATATCATCAACAAACAATCAAGAATCAGACTCAGAAGGTGAAAGTAAAAGCACAATAAAAGCTGAAGTATCAAAAAAAACTTCTGCTTCTAACAAAGAATATAAAGAGCCAAACAATACAACTCCAACTCCTGTGCCGCATTTAAAAGAAGTGAAGAAAACCATAATTGCAATTGATGCCGGACACGGTGGGCATGACCCCGGAACTACAGGATACAATGGCTCGCAAGAAAAGAATATAACGCTTGATTATGCATTCACAATCAAGCAGGCCCTTGAAAGTACTGACAAATACGAGGTTATACTTACCAGAAAAGATGATAACTACATAGACCTAAAAAAGCGTGTAGAAATTGCACATAAGGCAAAAGCTGACATGTTCATTTCAATTCATGCCGACTCACATAACAACCATCAAATGAGTGGCCTGTCCATTTATACATTGTCTGAAAAGGCGTCCGATAAAGAAGCAGAAGAACTCGCTCAAAAAGAAAATAATGCCGGAGTGTTAAATGATGTTGACGTTAAAGGTGACAGCAAAGATGTAACAGAACTTCTCATAGACCTCGTGCAACGCCAAACAAAAAATCTTTCCGCTGAATTTGCTGAAAATATCCTCAAGGAAACTCGTTCAAAAACAGAAATATTGCATAACAAGCCGCACCGTTTTGCAGGATTTAGGGTTCTAACAGGACCAGACATACCATCTGTACTTATAGAACTTGGTTATTTATCGAATCAAAAAGAAGAAACACTATTACTTTCCGAAAATCATAAAAATAAGTTGGCGGAAGCAATAGTTAAGGCTATAGATAAACACTTTAAGAAATATCCGGTTAATTAGAGTAAGAATCAAGAATCTAGAAAATTTTAGAATCGAAAGCTTTTATCATTCTAAATAATACTTTAACTTTCTTTGATTCTTTATTCTAGTATTCTTGATTCTAAAAACTTATGAAATTGCACAGAATAAGCACGCTATTTTCCTTCCTAATAACCCTGCTGCTTATCGGGGCGGCAAGCGTTGCGCTTGGCGTTTTTTATATTGTTTATCAATATAGTAATGGTTTGCCTGATTATAGCCAGCTTGCCCAATATTCTCCTGCAACTGTAACTCGCCTATATGCAAGTGATGGAAAATTGCTTGCCGAATATGCCAAAGAGAAAAGAATTTTCGTACCAATTTCTGCGATACCAAAGAAAGTTATCAATGCGTTTATTGCAGCCGAGGATAAAAATTTCTATACTAATCCTGGCATTGACTTCATGAGCATTTTCCGTGCGGCTGTAAAAAATGCTGCACATATTGGCCAAAATAAATCGCTAGTTGGTGGCTCAACAATAACGCAGCAGGTAGTAAAAAACTTCCTGCTAGGCAACGAACGCACTCTAAGCCGTAAAATAAAAGAGGCGATCCTTTCATTTAGAATTACCGATACATACTCCAAAGATAAAATCATGGAACTTTATCTAAATGAAATTTACCTCGGTAACCGCTCTTATGGAATTGCAGCAGCAGCACTAAACTACTTCAACAAATCTTTAGCAGAACTAACTATAGAAGAAGCAGCAACCCTTGCATCACTTCCAAAAGCTCCAAGCAGCCTTGATCCAATCCACCATCCTGAAAAATCGAAAGACAGGCGTGACTGGGTTATAAAACGCATGGAAGAAGATGGGTATATTAATGAAGTAGAGTCAGTTCTGGCAGCATCGCAACCTGTAAGAATAGCCAAACGTGATCCTGATGAGATTGTACAGGAAGCCGATTATTTCTCAGAAGCAGTTAGAAAGCAACTCGCTGATACTTATGGTGAAAAAGCCGTATACGAAGATGGACTGGCCGTTCGCACAACTATCGACCCGGCAATGCAAAAATATGCAAGTGTTACTTTGCGTAAAGGCTTGATTGAATATGATAAGAGGCATGGGTGGCGTGGCGCAATAGCTCATATAGAAACTGGTGATAAATGGCGCGAGCACCTTAAAGCAAAAAAAGATCCTGACGCAATCAATGATTGGCTTCTTGCAGTGGTTCTGAGCCTTCACGACAAAAGTGTAACAATTGGCTTTAAAGATGGAAAGGAAGGAACTATATCCATTGATGAAATGAAGTGGGCACGCAAGCATATAACAGAAAATAGTTTAGGACCTGTTATTAAAAAACCTGCGGATGTGCTTGCTGCTGGAGATGTAATTGCTGTTAGTAAAATAGATGAAGAAGAAAGAACCTATTCTTTACAACAAATACCTGAAATAAATGGCGCTATAGTTGCAATGGATCCTGATAGCGGAAGGGTTCTTGCTATGGTTGGCGGTTACCATTTTTCTGAAGGCAGCCAGTTTAACAGGGCATTACTTGCCAAACGCCAGCCTGGCTCATCATTCAAACCATTTGTATATCTTTCTGCTTTGGAAAATGGCTTCAAGCCAAACACCATTATAGTTGATGAGGAAATAAAACTTGATCAGGGCGCTGGTTTGCCTATGTGGAACCCAAAAAACTATTCGGGTGAGTATTATGGCCCTAGTACCCTTAGAACAGGCGTTGAGAAATCCCGTAACGCTATGACAGTACGACTATCATCAATTATTGGTATAGACAAGGTCATGGAAATTGCAAAACGTTTTGGCATTAACGATGCGCCGGCAAGAAATTTCTCAATTTGCCTTGGCTCCGCCGAAACAACTTTGCTGCGTATGACAACCGCATATTCAATGCTAGCAAACGGCGGAAAACAGATAAAACCATCAATGCTTGAACGCGTACAGGATAGAAATGGAAAGAGCATTTATAAACTTGATGACCGGGCATGCGAAAATTGTGTAACTGACATCTCACCAGGTAACCTTCCCCAAACTCCACCAACACTGAACGATGTGCGCCCACAAATTGCTGATAGTATAAGCGTTTATCAGATCACATCAATCCTGGAGGGAGTAATACAAAGAGGAACTGCTACAAGGGCAAAGTCTCTGGGTTACACTCTTGCCGGCAAAACCGGAACAACTAATGAAAGCTTCGATACATGGTTTATAGGTTTTTCACCAAACCTTGTTGTTGGAGTTTTTGTTGGTTTTGATACACCAAAAAGCCTTGGTAAACACGAAACAGGAGCATCTACAGCACTACCGGTGTGGATGGACTTCATGCGCGAGGCTATGAAAGATAGGCCAGACCTGCCTTTCAAACAACCATCCGGAATAAAGCTTGTTAAAATTGACCATGAAACCGGCCAACCCCCAACAAACGGAACCTCACCTAAAAATATTATATATGAGGCTTTTCGGGCTGGTACAGAGCCTGGCGCATATCCTGATGGTTCAGATACCACAGGTAATAAGGATGGCACCCCAGCAACAGCTGATAATCCATCTAACAACGATAAGAGCATATCACCGTTAAAAACGCCTGAAGTTGGTAATGGTGGAGTATATTAATTATCTCTATTACAAAATTAATGTAACATTTAAGAAAAGATCAATATAATTTTTTTTGAGAACAAAGAACGAATCAATTAGATTTACCGTAGCATAACATGAGCCTTTCTAATTCTTGCATTTCATCCGGCAGTAAGGAATCTGTATTTTCATCGGCAATAACATCAACAGAAAATTCATAACTATCCGTTAAAAAAGGAATTCTGAGGCTCTTTTTATTTGTATTCCTAGAAATAACATGATCTTTTCCTTCTATTACGGAAGGCAATAGCATACAAAAACTATAACCCTCTGCATTAAGTGCCGATTTCACATTTGTACAGATCATATTAGTGATTTCAGATACGCCGTCCTTCAAAAGAAATTTTACTTCACTATTAACTTTATTAACTTCATCGCCATACACATTTTTTAAAATATATTTTATTACAGGCTCACTAAATAAAATACTCATAGACGCAGCACATACCTTTTCTTTGTAATCAATAAAACGCATACTGCCTGCATAATCGCCTTTAAGAGGCCCGCTGAGCAGCACCCATGGCTGTGGATTGACTTTCAAATTAAGCGCTGTTGAAAAACAATTATTTACACTGAAAATAATATTATTGGCAAGGGCGTCATTTAAAAATAATTGCTTCACAATACTACCTGTATTAACTGTTATTCTTTTCAAGAAGCTTGAGATAACTTACATAATTGCAAGACTTTTATAGATTCATCTAAAATCTGGTTCACTAAAGAAAATATACACAAAAAGCTTCGGCGCAGTCAACTTATAATTGAAATAATGCTTTTTATTACCGAAGATAAAAAAAGCAGATTGGAAAATTAAGTGTTATCTAGATATTAAAATCTGGCTTTGCGCCTGTTTTGATTTTCGAAACAACTTGTTTGCAGAGGTCTTCAATAGTTATATCCTTTAGGGAATTCCCGATAGTTTTGTCGATTTCACTATCCAATTTACTAATGATGTTTTTTCTTATTAAATTACATTCCAAGCCAGATTCTTTAATACGCACCAAAGGTTCTTTGCTGAGAAGGGAAAAAATCTCCCCTACTGAAACTTTGCGTTTTTCACGAGCAAGTGTATACCCACCACGCGGGCCTTTGGTACCTTTTAATATGCCTTCTTTTACCAGAATTTGTAGCACAGGCTCAAGGTGGCGGGAAAGCACTCCCTGATATGAACAAATTTGCTTGCTACTAACAGGATCCGCACCTGAATTAAGGGCGATAAAAAGAACAGCCTCCAAGCCTTCCGCAAATTTAGGAAACAGCATGTGCTAACCCACTAACTCTTTCATTCTAATACCAGTTGAGCCAAAACCACCAACACCACGCGCAGTTTCATCCAACTCCTCAACTTCTTGCAATTGTGCTGTTTTGTGCTGGGAAACAACCATTTGGGCTATCCGTGTGCCACGGGTCACAACAAAATCTTCTTCACCAAGATTAATAAGTATTACTCCAATTTCGCCGCGATAATCTGAATCAATAGTTCCAGGACTATTTAGAACCACAACGCCATTTTTCCATGCGAGGCCTGAACGTGTACGAATTTGCGCTTCAAAACCGGCCGGAAGGGCTATTGCAATACCGGTTTTTATTAAGACGCGCTTACCTGGTTTTATAACTACATCTTCTACATTGGAGGAAAGCAAATCCATACCGGCACTATTCTCAGTTGCATAAGATGGCAAATCAAGACCTACAGAATTTTCCATTCTTTTAATTTGTATAGTAACCGCCATGAAATCCTCCTTATGTAAAATTAATATGGCAAGTTCTAACGGTATTTCATCCAAAGGTAAAGAAAAAAATGATGGGTATATTTATTGAATATTTCTATATTATAGAAACTTAGATATTTTAGAAACCAAAATCTCCGCAAGCTCTGTTTTACTTAGAGCGCCAAGCGGTTCTACATCTGTTTGCGAGATTAAAGTAACACAAGTGTTATCACTACCAAAAATTTCACTAGCACCCACATCATTTGCAACAATAATATCGCAATTCTTTTTGTTTAATTTATCCTTTGCATTCATAACTAGATTCTCAGTTTCAGCAGCAAACCCTACCACCACTTTTGGACGCAACCTATGATTGCCGATAATTTTCAATATGTCAGGATTTTGTACTAGTGTTATAATGGCTTCCATAGCCCCATCTTTTTTCTTTAATTTTTGCTGGGCTAACTCTTTGGGACGGAAATCGCATACTGCGGCAGCGCATACAGCTACATCAACCGGAAAAGCCTGCAAACACGCCTGATGCATTTGTTCGGCTGTTTCTACATTAATAATTTTGATGTAATCAGGCGCAGGTATATTGACCGGGCCTGATATAAGCGTTACCTCATAACCTGCATCATATAGAGCTTTTGCAATTGCATGCCCCTGCTTGCCCGATGAAAAATTGGAAATAAATCTAACCGGATCAATTTTCTCTAATGTCGGGCCCGACGTCACGATAGCTTTTGGCATTATCACTCCTAAATGTTATGTAACTAAGATATCTTAGGCCACAACTACAATCAACTAAGAATTGCCTATTATACGTGAATAATTAACCAAATTAATACCAAAATAATCGTTTGCCTTTTCCCATTTTTCTTCATTGTTTACATCAAAAACAATACTCTCATCAGCAGGTATATTTATCCAGGCGTTTTCCTTTATTTCATTTTCAATCTGCCCCGGCGCCCAACCAGCGCAACCAAGAGCGAATATTTGTTTATAAGGCCCTCTGCCTTCTGCTATATCACGTAATATATCAATTGTTGAGGTTAGTGAAATATTGGAATGCATAATTTGTGTGCCTGGCTTAAAATAATCGCTACTATGCAAAATGAAACCCTTAGCCGATTCAACCGGCCCTCCAAAATATACGGGAGCGTTATTGAAATTAATTTCCGATGCTTTTATACTGAGCTGACTTAAGATATCCCCATATCTTAAGTCACCAATTGTGTGGTTTACCAAAATTCCCATAGCGCCAGTTTCATTGTGAGCACAAACATAAATCACTGATTTTTCAAAACAAGATCCTTTCATAAGCGGAGTTGCCACTAACAAACTTCCTTCTAAAAACGAGCTATTTTTATTTGTTTTTTCTGTCATATGTTACTTGATAATAAACATTGAACAAAGCTTTATAAATAATATATAGTCAGCATATTGAAAAATCCAAGTCCTGAATCTGTAATTATATTATTTATTATTTAAAGGGTAAAGAATTTGGTTAAGAATTTTTTTATTATATTTCTTGCGTTTTTGCTTCTTTCCATATGTTGTTTTGGAAATACAAATGCGGCAACAGTGAGTGTTGCAAAAAGCGATCAGGCTGAGATCTCACTACTAGGCGGCAGTTATAATGCTGATAAAGCCCAGCTTGGCCTTAAAGTGCAAATGCAACCAGGATGGCATATTTATTGGCGCGTCGCTGGAGATACAGGGTTTCCACCTGTTCTAGATTGGAGCGGTTCGGCAAATTTTGTAAGCGCACAATTTTTATGGCCAGCACCAAAAAGATTGCGTCAGGAATTGCAACCGGATAATTTTGTCGAGAGTTATACATACTCAGATACCGTTACTTTTCCCATTGATATAACCACAAGAGATCTCACAAAACCTCTTGATATTTCACTACATATTTCCTATGCGATATGCGCCGAAACCTGCATTCCAGGTCAGGCAGATTTGGCATTGAACATGCAGCCAGATTTTAAATCGGATGAAAACCTCAAAATAATTGAATCAGCAAAAAAATTAGTCCCTCAGGTAAATGGTGCATATGGGTTAAAAATTGAATCAATCAACAAATTTTTATCTCCCGAAGGGGACAAACAATTCATTAAAATAACGGCAAGTAATGTAACAAACTTCTTAAAAGGTGCCACTATATTGGTTGAAGGCGGCGAACACTTTATATTTAATAACCCCACTGCTGACATAAAAGGGAAAAGCGCAAGATTCACAATTCCTGTAACATTCACAACTGATAAAAAAAATCTAAAAGGTACTAACCTTACCATCACCTTAATAAACGGCGATGATTCGGTTGAGCTCACACAAAATGCCGACACACTTACTGAATTAGCAAATAGTCCTACACAAGAAAAACAAAAATATAGCTATAAAACCCTCCTAATTATGATAGTTTTTGCCTTTATTGGGGGCATGATACTTAACGTAATGCCATGTGTTTTACCAATACTTTCAATTAAAATCCTAGGTATTCTCAAGCATGGAGGCGGCAAAAAATCTGATGTAACTGCCAGCTTCCTTATAACCGCCCTTGGGATATTGGCTTCATTTATAGGATTTGCGTTAGTTACAATCTGGCTAAAATCTTCGGGAGAAATTGTTGGATGGGGATTCAATTTCCAGCAGCCTTATTTCATAATAACTTTAGTGATAATACTTACACTTTTTGCTGCAAATTTATGGGGATTATTCGAAATCAGGATGCCAAGTCATCTAACAAATTTAAGCGCGAAATCGGAGGGCATGTTAGGATATTTTATGAGCGGTGTTTTAGCAACTACCCTTGCCACGCCTTGTACTGCACCGTTCCTAGGCACTGCCGTTGGTTTTTCTATCACCAGAGGAGCGTTTGAAATTCTGATAATTTTTACTGCGATGGGTGTTGGTCTGGCATCTCCCTACTTAATTTTCAGCCTTTTTCCAGAAATGATAACCAAGCTACCAAAACCTGGGGTTTGGATGGTAAAAGTTAAGCATCTCATGGGAATCTTACTGGCCTTTGCCGCTACATGGCTAATATGGGTTCTATCAAACCAACTAGGCAGAGTAGCTGCCGCTGTTTTATTAATTCTTAGCATATTAAAAATCCTAAAACTTTGGGCTGCAAATCATGTTTCTTTAATCAATAAAATTAAAATACCGTTGCTTTGCATAATCATTCTGTTGGCATTCATAATCCCGATAAAGGTTGCAGATAAGAGTGAGGTTGTAAAGCTCCACGAAGACAATAATATTTGGGAGGAATTTAAACCTGAATATATAGAGCCACTTGTTACAAATGGAAAAATTGTGTTTATTGATATAACAGCCGATTGGTGTTTAACTTGCAAAGTAAACAAGTTGGTTGTGCTTAATAGCCATGAAATAAAAGACACATTTGAAAAAATGGGAGTGGTTGCCATGAAAGGCGATTGGACAAACCGAGATAACCACATCGCCGAATATCTTATGAAATACGAGCGTCTTGGTATACCATTTAATATTATTTATGGACCTGGAGCGCCAAAAGGAATTTTGCTTTCTGAACTGCTCAGTAAAAAAGAAGTGCTGGATGCTCTACAAAAGGCCAGCGGAAAGTGATTCCATATTGCTAAGCTCAACCAATTTTAGGAGTGCTTGATTTGCATTTCCGCTATCTATTGATTCTGCGGCAATTACCATACCTTCATTTAAATCAACTGCTTTTTCACAAATTACCAAGGCCGCAGCGCTGTTTATCAAGACTATATCCCTATATGCTTTTTTACCACGACCAAGCAGCAACTCCCTGAGCGCCCTAGCATTAAAAACCGCGTCACCACCTTGTAAATCCAAGGCAGTTGCAATTTCAATTCCATAATCAGCAGGATTTATAGTAAATGTTGAAACTCTACCATCACTTAAGCAAGCTACATTTGTGATGCCTGTGGTTGTGATTTCATCCATACCATCCACGCCATGCACAACCCAAGCACGTTTCGAACCAAGTATGGCCAAAACCTCTGCCATTTTTATGGTCAAATCATTTGAATATACTCCAAGCAGCTGATATTGGGCATTTGCAGGATTAGAGAGGGGGCCAAGAATATTGAATATTGTACGCACACCAACTTCCTGACGCACTGGTGCAATATGCCGCATTGCCTGATGATATTTAGGCGCCATCATGAAGCATATTCCAGCTTCAGCTAATGCCTGTTCCATAAAGATTTTTTGAGCATCAACATTTACACCAAGTTCGCGCAGCACGTCTGCAGAACCTGATTTTGAAGAAATCGCCCTATTCCCATGTTTAGCTACTGGCACTCCTGCCCCTGCCACCACGAAAGCAACCGCAGTTGAAATATTATAACTTCCCGAATTATCGCCGCCTGTGCCGCATGTATCCAGTGAATTTTCAGGCGCTTTGAATTTCTCACTTTTCAGGCGCATAACCGTTGCAGCGCCTGTAATTTCATCTGTAGTTTCGCCCTTCATTTTTAAGGCAATCAGTAAAGCTGCAATTTGTGCAGGTGTTGCCCCGCCCTTCACTATCGTCAAAAAGGCATGCTCCGCATCCTCTCTGGATAGGCCTTGGTTTTCAGTAACTTTTTTGATAAAATCCTGCATACCCATTACCTTGCAACCTCAAGGAAATTACGCAAAATATCATGCCCATATTCCGAGGCAATACTCTCAGGGTGGAACTGCACCCCATAGGTTTTATGCTGTTTATGGGCAATAGCCATAATAATCCCATCCTTGGTGTGGGCTGTAATTTCAAGGCAATCAGGCAAAGTTTCTTTTTCAACAATTAATGAGTGGTAGCGCGTGGCCTTGAACGGACTTGGAATATTTTTGAATATGCCCGCACTTTCATGGTGAATTTCACTTACCTTGCCATGTATTGGCTCGGGCGCACGTACAATTTTACCACCAAAAGCCTGACCAATAGCCTCATGTCCAAGGCATACGCCAAAAAGTGGTATTTTGCCAGATGCCTGCCTGATAATCTCCATGCAAATACCAGATTCATCAGGAGTGCAGGGTCCAGGCGAGAGGACTATTCCTTGCAAATTCTTGCGGGCTAAAGCTTCCTTGGTAGTTATCGCATCATTACGTACAACCTCAACTTCCGCGCCAAGCTCACCTATATAATGCAGCAGGTTATAGGTAAAGCTATCATAATTATCTATCAGCAGGATCATAAGAAAATATTAGTATATTAATTTAGACTTATCTAAAAAGCCTCTTAAAACGAAAATGGACATAATAGGCAAGGTGATTAACCATACTTTATTATGTCCATTTATCAACAAAAACAAGCCTCAACCAAACCTATAAAGGTTTAGAAGAAAAAGCGTTTTTTCTTAGCAGGTGCTTCTTCAGCTGCTGGAGCAACAGTCTCAGGCTCACGGTTAGCAACGCGTTTTTCATCCCTATCACGGTTATCACGATTACCGCGATTCTCATCACGGTCTCGATCACGGCCACCAGAGCGCCTATCTCCACGATCCCTGTCGCCGCCACGGTTATCGTTGCGAGGACCACGAGAAGGCCTTCTATCACGATCGCCTCCGCGCGAAGGGCGAGTGCCATCATCTTCAAATTCGCCAGAGAGGTCATCACCAGTTTCCTGGTTAACACGCTTCATGCTAAGGCGCACTTTGCCGCGCTCAACACTTAAGACTTTTACCTTCACTTCATTACCAACAGCAATTGCTGAATTTATATCCTCAACACGCTCTTTTTTGATTTCAGAAATGTGAACCAGACCATCAGTTTTACCGATGAAATTAACAAGAGCACCAAACTCTAACAGGCGAATAACCTTACCTGTAAAGATTTTGCCGATTTCGATTTCAGCTGTGATATCCTGAATCATCTGGATTGCTTTTTCGGTTGCTTCTTTACCGATTGCCGCAACTTTAACAGTTCCATCTTCTTCAATATCAATCTTAGCACCACTTTCTTCGCAAATCTGGCGGATCATTTTTCCACCTGGCCCAATCAATTCACCAATTTTTTCTTTATTGATTTTAATTGTGGTAATTTGCGGAGCGTTCTGGCTTACACCAGTACGGCCTTGAGGCATTGACTCTTCCATACGAGATAAAATATGCAGACGACCCTCTTTTGCCTGATCAAGAGCGATCTTCATAATTTCAGTGGTTATACCATTGATTTTTATGTCCATTTGCAAAGCTGTTACGCCGTTTGAAGTACCCGCAACTTTGAAATCCATATCACCAAGGTGGTCTTCGTCACCAAGAATATCGGAAAGCACTGAAAACTCTTTACCTTCCAGAATCAAACCCATAGCAATACCGGCAACTGGTGCTTTTAGCGGCACGCCAGCATCAAGCATTGCAAGCGTTGCACCGCAAACTGTTGCCATAGAAGACGAACCATTAGATTCAGTTATTTCTGATACAATACGGATTGTGTAAGGGAATTCTTCCAAAGTTGGAAGAGAAGCGCGAACAGCTCTCCACGCCAACTTTCCATGGCCGATTTCACGACGGCCAGGTGACTTCATCATAGATGCTTCACCAACAGAATATGGAGGGAAATTATAATGAAGCATAAAATGCTCTTTATAATCACCTGATAAATCATCAATCACCTGCATATCCTGGGCTGTGCCAAGAGTTGTTACAACTAGCGCCTGTGTTTCACCACGAGTAAATAGCGCAGACCCATGAGTGCGAGGTAAAACCTGAACCTCAGAGGTAATCTGTCTGATATCTTTTTCGCCGCGGCCATCAATACGTTTACGGTTCTTTAGGATATCGTTACGCACGATGTCTTTTTCCAAATGCTTAAATGCACCACTAACTTTCTGGGCATTAAAGCTCTCTGCAAGTTCTTCTTTTAAGGCTTTAACTACAGAATCTTTGGCTGCTGAGATTTTGCTTACACGCTCCTGCTTCAGAGTTACTTTATACGCATCACGTAATGAGGCTTCAGCAAGCTCGCTCACCCTTTTATCGAGAGCTGATGTATCAGGAATTTTCACTTCCCAAACTGGCTTGCCAGCCTCAGACTTTAGCTCGCCAATTAGTTTAATAACTTCCTGCATTGCTTTATGGCCAAACTCAACCGCGCCAAGCATAATTTCTTCAGAAAGCATTTTCGCTTCAGATTCAACCATCAGAACCGATGTGTTAGTACCAGCCACAATAAGGTCAAGATCAGAAGTTTTCATTTCATCAGAACTTGGATTTAGAACATATTCATTATTTATATATGCAACTTTTGCAGCTCCAACCGGGCCATCAAAAGGTATACCTGAAATCGCAAGGGCAGCAGATGCACCAATAAGTGAAATTATATCTGTATCAACTTCAGAATCATGCGAAAGAACTGTACATACAACCTGAGTTTCATTGTAGAAACCCTCAGGGAATAACGGACGAATCGGCCTATCAATTAGCCTTGAAATCAAAGTTTCTTTTTCAGAAGGACGACCTTCGCGCTTAAAGAATCCACCAGGAATTTTACCAGCAGCAAAAGCTTTTTCCTGATAAGTTACTGTAAGAGGAAAGAAATCAATACCTTCTTTTGGCTCGGAGCGGGCAACTGCTGTACAAAGCACTACTGTTTCGCCATAACTTGCCATAATCGCGCCACAAGCCTGTCTGGCAATCTTGCCAGTCTCTAGTGTGAGCTTCTTACCTGCCCACTCAATCTCTTTTTTTACTACATTGAACATTATAATATTTTCCTATAAAAATTATGCCCCGGAGTCATTCCGGGGCATGAGTGCTTTATTTTCTCAAACCAAGCTTCGCGATAATTGCTTCATAACGGTCCTGATCAACCTTCTTCAGGTAATCGAGGAGCCTTCTCCTTCTACCAACCAAAATCAGCAATCCTCGGCGGGACTGGTGGTCTTTATCATTTCCTTTGAAATGCTCTGTAAGGTTCGCGATACGCTCGCTAAGTAGTGCAACCTGCACTTCAGTTGATCCGGTATCACCAGATTTTTTAGCGTGCTCTTTAATAACTTCTTGTTTACGTACTGCAGTAATCGACATCGTCAATTCTCCAAAATTAAAGATTAAAAACACGGAGCGGCTTTATAATTCCATCTCCAGACTCACAAATTGCAACCGGCACACCACCACATTTCGCGATAAAAACATCGCTTAACGGGATGCCGCTATATTGGGAAAGGTTTTGAATTAAAATCTTTTGCCCATAGCGCAGCCGGACTGCTTCTTCAGGCGTAAATTCCAGCACTTGGATGTCGTCTAGCACTGTATCTACAGGTAATAAAACCCCCGAGAGCGTATCCTTATATATTGTTTTATCAATATTTTCCAGCAAAATCGCATCATTTATTGAAAATTTACCTACTTTTGTTCTGGTTAGCACTGTAACATGCGCCAAGGTGTTCAGAGCCGCCGCAATATCGCGGGCAAGCGAACGTATGTAAGTTCCTTTACCACATGAAACTCGGAAGGTTGCGGTTTCAACATCGTCTGAAATAAGAGCAAGTTCATAAATTTGGATCTGGCGGAGCTTCATTTGCACTTCTACGCCCTGCCTTGCTAAATCATAGGCCCTCTGTCCATTTATTTTTATAGCAGAATATGCTGGCGGGCTCTGGCTAATTTGGCCAGTAAATTGAGGTAGAATCTCAAGTATTTGCCTTTGGGTTGGACGCACATCGCTTCGCTGTATGACTTCACCTTCAGAGTCTAGTGTTGCGGTTGCCTCGCCCCATTTGACTGTAAATTCATATTCTTTATCTGTATCCATACAAAACTGCATGGTTTTTGTGGCCTCACCAAGAGCAAGCGGCAAAACACCTGATGCTAATGGATCCAACGTTCCTGCATGGCCAATTTTCAAGGGATGTAAATTGCGCTTAACAATAGCAACAGCCTTTGCTGAAGTTATTCCAAGAGGTTTATTGAGATTTAACCAACCGTTTATAGGGAGTTTCTGAGACATTAAACTGTTTGTTTTCCTAAAAATATGAGTATTGGAGCTATATATAACTAAATACCATTAAAATGCTGTTTTTTGACGGATAATATTGTTTTTGTAAATACAAATCAAATTACAGTACTGACAAGCGCTTAATAAAAAAGCGTTTATTTTTACTTTTAACACTTGACCTGCTCCTACACTCAAATACTAATGGATGTTTTATAGGGTTCTATCTATGGCGTGTTATACTATTACTGCGGTTTAATGAAGTGCTCTGGGATCTTGTTAGAGACAATCGAGCACGTCGCCATTGGGCTACAGTAGGCACAAAAAAAACGACCAGTTCCGCTCTGTGCTGAAGGTATTTGCAAAGAATCTGGTTGATACAAATCGCCTCTGCCTACATTAGTATTGTTAAGATCATTTTCATGTTGTGACAAAGCGGTAATGCACACACTGCCTTGAAATTGCTCGGATTGTATAATCGATTTTAGTTTTTGCCTAAAATCTGGATATGCAATGAAGTCTCTGAATTTTTTCAAATTATCGTCACTGAGTTCCATTATTTCTTCGCTAAGTGAAGCTCTTTGTGTATCAGGACAATAAATATTAATTATACGGAAAATATTAGCATGGCCAAGCCTTTCAGTATCAGCGTTGCTGTGATTTCGAACACGTTGTATAACCCGCCCCGATTCTTCCTGTCTTATAATTGAATCTACACCTATTGACATATACTTTCAGATATAAAATTTATAAACCGCTGTAATTATTATCATAATTCACAACAACAAATTTGAGGCAACATACCAAGCATTGCCTAATAAATTAATGAATGTTATATATATTTTATTCTTAAGGAGGGCAAGTATTATTTTTGATACGCCAGCTTCACTAATAATTACTCTGTAACAGTTCCCAATAAATTATCAATTTTTTGGGCATACTCATAGCTTGTATCAATCTTGAAGCATATTTCAGGCAAATATTTCATCTGAACTTTTTTAGCTAGGTAAAACCTTACCTGAGGAGTTATGCGCTTTAAACCCTCCATAAATTCAGGTGATGCATTGCCACCAAGCGGCGAAACAAAAGCTGTTGCATTGCGCAAATCTGCACTAACACGAACTTCAGAAACAGTAATTGAAATTCCTTTAATCGCAGGATCGTAAAAGCTTTCAGTCAGGAAAATTGAAGCAAGTCCATGACGCAACTCTTCGCCAACCCTTAGCTGCCTTTGGCTTCTTGGCGCTGTATTCTCACCCATTTACAAGCTCCTCTTTTCCTCAAATACCTCAAAGGCTTCGATATTATCGCCTGGCTTGATATCATCATAATTTTCGAATGAAATTCCGCACTCAAAATTATTACCAACTTCTTTCACATCATCCTTAAAGCGACGGAGGGTCTTTAAAGTTCCCTCATAAATCACAACGTTGTCACGCAGCAAGCGCACTCCAGCGCCACGCCTGATTACTCCATCTGTTACAAAACATCCGGCAATTTTCGTACTCTTCTTCGGCAAGCTGAACACTTCCCTGATCTCTGCAGTACCCAGATATTGTTCGCGACGCGCAGGCGATAACATACCGCCCATGATTGCCTTTATATCATCAATCAAGTCGTAAATTATTGAATAATAACGTATATCAGCACCTTCTCTTAGCGCCAGCTCTTTTGCTGAGCTGTCGGCACGAACGTTAAATCCAAGAATAATAGCGTTTGATGCGCCAGCTAAAGTGATATCCGAAGTTGTGATTCCACCAACCGCGTAATGCATAATCCTTGCCGCAACTTCATCCGTTGCCAGCTTATCAAGGCTTGCAACAATTGCTTCAACCGAACCTTGAACATCACCTTTTATTAGGATATTTAATTCTTTCTTGCCGCCATCTTTAGCAATTTTGAATAAATCATCAATAGAACCTTTGCGTTTAGCAGTGCTTTTAAGATCACGTGATAATTTCATACGATATTCAGTAATTTCACGGGCTTGCTTTTCGCTATCAACCACGGCAGTTTCAGAGCCAGCCTCCGGAGCACCCTCTAAACCAAGAACCTGCGCAGGAACAGAAGGGCCTGCAATGTGAATCATGCGGCCTTCCGCATCTAACATCGCTTTCACCTTACCCCAACAAGTTCCAGCAACTATAATGTCACCAACACGAAGCGTACCATTTTGTACCAATATTGTTGCAAGCGCACCTTTGCTCTTATCGACACTAGCCTCAACAACAATACCTTGCGCCTTGCGGTTAGGATTTGCCTTAAGATCCAGAATTTCTGCCTGCAATAAGATTGCTTCAAGCAATTTATCGATATTAGTTCTGGCCTTTGCAGAAACTTCAACTATCAGCAAGTCACCACCCAATTCTTCTGCAACCAATCCAAATTCCAATAAAGAATTCTTAATTGCCATAGGGTTAGCGCCAGGCTTATCAATTTTATTTATTGCCACAATAATTGGCACTTCTGCTGCCTTTGCGTGGCTTATAGCCTCGCGTGTCTGTGCCATGATACCATCATCAGCTGCCACAACCAGCACTACAACGTCTGTAACATGCGCGCCACGTTTACGCATTGCAGTGAAGGCCTCATGTCCAGGAGTATCCAGGAAAGTTATCTTTTCACCTTCAGGTGTTTTAACCTGATAAGCACCAATATGCTGGGTTATGCCGCCTGCTTCACCAGATGCAACTTGTGTTTTCCCGATTGCGTCAAGCAGCGAAGTCTTTCCATGGTCAACGTGACCCATGAAAGTTACAACCGGCGCTCTAAATTCCATTTTGCCTTCATCATCCGCGGCAAATACTTTTAGGATATCCTCAACGTCCGCATCTGTAACACGACGTGAATTATGGCCAAATTCACTTACCACAAGTTCAGCCGTATCAGCATCAATTGTTTGGTGCGAAGTAACCATCATTCCCATTTTCATGAGCGTTTTTACTACGTCATAAACACGCTCTGCCATACGGTTAGAAAGCTCCTGAACGGTAATAACTTCAGGAATAATCACTTCACGAATAATTTTTTCTTTCGGCCCAGATTGTAACAATCCTGCTGCACGCCGGGCTTTTTCACGGGCACGCCTTACAGAAGCTAGACTGCGCACTTTTTCTTCACTGGCACTCAGTGCCTGCGCGATAGTAAGTTTATTAGAACGGCGCTTCTCTTCTGATTTTACAGCCTTTACCGGCTTTACTTCTTCTTCAACACGCTCAGGCTTTTTTACCGCCTCTTTAACAGGCACAGTAGCGCGTTCACTACTTTTTATAGGATTTACAAAATCATATGATTTTTCAGCTTCTGCCTTTTTAGGCTTAATGGCCTCCTCAGCCGCATCTTTTTTAGTTTCAGCCTCCTGCTGCTGCTGGGCTATTTTAAGCGCCTCGCCTTCAATAATATCTTTTTTTAATTGTTCCTGTTCTGCAATATCCTGCTCTATTTTAGATTGCTTATCAGACTCTACCGCCTGCTGCAAAACACGCATACGCATTGTGCGCTCTTCGGTAGTCAAACCACCGCCACTAAAAAACTCACTACTGTTGGCAGCATGCGGGGATGCTTGTAACTGGCCTGCAGAACCTGCAGCACCTTTTTCTAGGCCAAACGGACGACGGACTTTTTTAACTTCAACCGTTACGTTCTTAACTCTCCCTCCCGAAAGACTCTGCGGCACTAATCCACTTTTGACACCGCCCAAAGTTAGCTTAGTGCTACTCAATTTAAGAGTTGAAAGCTTTTTTTCCTGGTTGTTTGTTTCGCTCATATTTTTATCAATTTACTCTTTTATTCTTATTATTTTCTAAAAAGCCTGAACTTTTACAATTAAGGAAGCTAGGCGCAACGACATCTTAACATTACCTTTTAAAACTGCTATATGTACTATACGTTCTCTACCGATTACTCCACCCAGCTCTTTTGCATTAAATACACTAAAAATCCTTATAGCTCCAGCATTTAATGCTGTTTTTTGTTTTCCGTCTTCTTTCCCATCAATTGCGTGAAGAAGAAATTCAGCTTCGCTGGCGTTTACGGCAGATAAAACCTTTTCAAAACCAAAAACAAGAACACCACTTTTCCTTGCCAAACAAAGCATATTTATTGCCTTGTTCTTTAATAAAACATGTGCCTTTTCAACAAAATCAGTTGGTATTTTAAGGTTAGAACCAAAAAATTCTGCCAAAATGCCTTGCTTTATTGAAGCCTCAAGAACCACTCGCTTGCATTCAAAGCAAATATGTTTTGCAGGCAGATCCCTATTCAAATCAATGATCAGCACACCATCAGGGGATGAGGTTAAGAAAATAGCCTCATCCTGTGTAATCTGCTTACCACTAAAGTTACAAATAAGCACCTCAGGGGATTTTAAAGCCACCTAATTAAGCCTTCTTCCTGCCTTTAGTAGCTTTAGCCTCTGCCTTTTCCTCTTCGCCAGTTTCAAACCAGTGAGAACGAGCTGACATAATTATCTCATCAATCTTAGCATCGCTAATTCCAGACTTAGGCATAATTTCACGGAATTCATCGCGCGACAAATCTGCAAAATCGTCAAGTGTTTTAATACCACTCTCACCAAGCTTAACAAGAACTTCGTTGCTTAAGCCTTCTAAATTACACAATTCTTCCTGAACGCCAAGATTCTTTAAGATTTTTGCGCTATCAACTTTGGTCTGCTCAAGATATTCCTTAGCACGTGACTGTAACTCACCAGCAATTTCCTCATCAAAACCTTCAATGGAAGCAAGATCATCTAATGATACTAGCGCCACATCCTCAATTGATGAGAAGCCTTCAGTAATAAGCAAATGAGCGATCATTTCTTCAATATTCAGAGCCTCTGTAAACAAGCCTGAAAGTTTTGCAAATTCATCCGACCTTCTTCTAGACTCAGACTCTTCAGTCATAACATCAATATTCCAGCCCACTAGCTCCGAAGCAAGGCGAACATTCTGACCACGCCTACCGATTGCAAGGCTAAGCTGCTCATTTGGCACTACTGCTTCCACGCGGTTTTTCTCTTCATCGATTACCACTTTAGTAACCTCAGCAGGAGCAAGTGCATTCACAAGGAATGTTGCAGGGTCAGCAGACCACTGCACGATATCAATTTTCTCGCCCTGTAATTCAGCAATTACAGCCTGCACCCTTGCACCGCGCACACCAACGCATGAACCAACCGGATCAATATTAGAATCGTTTGATGCCACAGCAATTTTCGCGCGCGAGCCAGGCTCACGGGCAACACCCTTAATCACAATAATACCATCGTATATTTCAGGCACTTCCTGAGAAAATAATTTCGCCATAAATTGCGGTGAGGTACGAGAAAGGAAAATTTGTGGCCCTTTATTCTCGCGGGAAACTTTTTCAAGATAGGCGCGTATACGCTCATTCACCCTGAAGTTTTCTCCTTTTATTACAGATTCTTTCTTTATAATTGCTTCTGCATTGCCAATATCAACAATCACATTGCCGAATTCTATACGTTTTACAATTCCGTTAACAATTTCGCCAACACGGATCTTGAAATCATTATATTGCTTATCACGCTCAGCATCACGCACTTTTTGGACGATAACCTGTTTTGCTGTTTGAGCAGCAACACGACCTAAATCTATCGGAGGAAGTGGCTCACGAATGAACTCACCTACTGTTATTGCAGGATATTTTTCCTGTGCATTTATAAGGCGTATTTTTCCAATCATGCCATCTTCGTCTTCTTCTCCATCTTCATTAAGAGGTGGAACATAGTCATCCGCAACAACCTCTATTTCCTTAAAAAGCCTAATCTCGCCTGTCTTGCGGTCTATTTCTGATTTTATATCTTTATAATGACCATATTTCTTTCTAGCCGCAACCGCGATAGAATTTTCCATAGCATCAAGCACAAGGTCACGCGTAATGTTTTTCTCACGAGCAACCGCATCAGCGATTTGCAATATCTCAGTACTACCAAATCCAGCAACAGCCATAGTCTTATCCTCTATTTTAATTAAATATTACTTTCTTGTATTTCTTTAGCAAACGCATCCATCAGGTCATCAGTTAGAACCAACTTGGCATTCCTTATATTATTAAAGTCAATTTTCACACGCTTAGGCTTTTCAGGATTAGCCATATCTACTATATTTAAATCCATTACAACATCCTCACCATCAAGCCCAACAAGCTTACCGCGGAATTTCGCCTGGCCTTCTATTTGACCCTTTGATTCAAGTTTCATTTCAAAACCTGCATATCTTGTAAAATCCTTCCGCCTTGTAAGCGGCCGGTCAACCCCAGGTGAACTTACTTCCAAGTTATAAGCATCCGCAATCGGGTCTTCAACATCAAGTAAAGCTGAAACATGAGCACTTACTTTCTCGCAATCTTCAACAGCAATAAGCTTACCATCAGCCCTATCTATCATAATTTGCAATGACTTAGCCCCGCCTGAGCCCTGCATTTTAACACGCACAATTTCATAGCCCATAGCCAGAACTGAGCTTGAGAGAAGCTCGACAATTTTCATTTCTATAGTATCTTCAGCAAGCATTTTTCATCCAATATTCAGCCGCATAAAACAAAAGGCGGGCAGTGCCCACCTTCAAAAACCCTTAATAACTGGTTATAGTATACAGTTTTTTTATAAAAAAGCAAGCAAAATTTAAATAGCTATAAAATGCCAGCTCGCTTTAGAATTCACTAGCCAAGGGCCTGCGCCATATCAGCCACCAGATCGTCTGCATTTTCTAGGCCAATTGAAATTCGGAGCATACCATCGGTTATATCAAGCTTCTTGCGCTCTTCCGCTTCAATATTTGAATGGGTTGTAGTTGCAGGATGCGTTATCAGGGTTTTTGAATCCCCTAAGTTATTGGAAATATCAATTATTTTCAAACGGTTCATAAAGGTAAAAGCCGCATCTTTACCGCCTTTTAGCTCAAAAGCAATCAGGTTGCCGCCACGTTCCATCTGCCTTTGCGCTAACTCAAATTGCGGGTGTGAAGGGAGGCCAGGATAAATTACCCTAGCAATTTTACCGTTACTTTCCAGGAACTTAGCAAGTTTTTCAGCATTGTCGCAATGTCTTTCCATCCTTATGTCTAACGTTTCCAGCCCTTTTAGGGTAACCCACGCATTAAAAGGGCTCATAGCAGGGCCTGTATGGCGGTGAAAAGGAATCAGTTTATCAGTTATAAATTCAGCAGTTCCAAGTACTGCGCCACCAAGCGCCCGGCCCTGCCCTTCGATATGTTTTGTGGTTGAATAAATAACGCAATCAGCCCCAAGAGCAAGCGGGTGCTGATATAAAGGTGATGCAAATATATTATCAACTATAAAAAATGCACCATGCGCCTTGCAAAGCTTACTTACTGCTGCAATATCAATAAGCTCAAGGTTTGGGTTTGAAGGGGTTTCAATGAATACATATTTAGTATTTTTCTTAAAAGCCTGCTCCCATTCTTTCAAATTCTTACCATCAACAAGGGTAACTTCCACACCAAGACGAGGCAGTATTTGGGTCGCTATATAGTAACAAGATCCAAACAAAACTTTACTAGCAATTAAATGCTCCCCTGGGCGAACCTGACAAGCAATTGCCGCAAAAACAGCCGCCATACCACTAGCCACAACACATGCAGCCTCCGCGCCTTCTAAAAGCCGCAGGCGCTCTTCAAGCATAGCAAGGGTTGGGTTAGAGTAGCGAGAATATACAAAACCGGGCGCTTCACCGTTAAAACGGCTTTCTGCAACTTCCGCTGAATCGTAACAGAATCCAGAATTCATGAAGATTGCTTCGGAAGTCTCACCAAAATTTGAACGCAAAGTCCCGCCACGCACCAATTTTGTTGAGGTTTTCCAGCTTTCCTGATTTTCCTTCTTCTTCATCGCATACAGCCTTAAAATTTTATAGATAGCGCATTAATAAACTATCCAATGCAAAATTCAAGGACATAGGCAAAGCGCAATAAAATAATTTGTTTTATTGCTGCCAGAAAATTTCGTCAAAAAAGTCATGTAGCGCGTCAAACGACCTTTTCTCAGCCTTGGCATTGTACGCCACGCCTTTTATATGGAATTTATTTGCAGACGGGTTGGTGAAGGCATGTTGCGCACCACCATATTGAATAAATTGCAAATCAACATCGGCTGCCTGCATTTCCTCGATAAATTTATCGCGCTCTTCAAAAGAAACCATTGGGTCTGCCGCACCATTTAGAACCAGAATCTCTGCCTTAACTTTACCCTTTGAGATTTTCTCTGGAAACTGCAATCCTGCATGAAACGCAGCAACACCTTTAAGGCCAAGCCCTGTACGCGCAAGCTCAAGCGCCACAGTTCCACCCATACAAAAACCTATAGCGGCTATTTTGCTTTTATCAACATTTCCCTGCTGCTTTAAAACATCAAGTGCCGTACGCGCGCGTCTACGCATCATGCCCCGATTTTCATACAGGGGCTTTGATAATGCTTGCGCCTCCCCAGCAGTTTGGGCAAGTTTATCTGCACCGTACATATCAGCTGCAAAAGCAACATAACCTTGCTGAGCCATTTCAATAGCACGTCTTTTTATGTAATCATTATGACCCCACCATTCAGGGAACAGAAGAACACCCGGACGCTTTACTGTAACTGCATCATCGTACGCAAGAGTTCCTTTAAGTGTGGCATCCCCATCCTGATAAACAATTTCTTTGGTTACAACCATCGCCATTGAAGATGATGCCACAAAAACACCCAATAAAAACACCAACAAAAACCTTTTAAAACGCATTTTACTATCCTTCATATAAAATATAATTTTACTAAACCTGGGCGCATTATAATGCAAGATTGTATCCAAGGTCAACTCACCCCAACATTAAATAAATGCAACAATCTATAAAATATTAATGTTTCGGGCGGCGCGTTAAATAAGCCTACTAACCTAGAATTTATCGTAAATGTTAAAAATCCAATATCGCATAATGCTTAGGTGGGGCAAAGCCAGGAATTTTATCATTCAGTATTTTCCTAAAACTTGGTCGGGATTTTATTAGTGCATACCAATCTTTAACCCTTGGATACCCCTCCCACGGCACCTCGCCCAAATAATCCGCCACAGAAATTTGTGCCGCCGCCGCGATATCAGCCAAGGTAATGCGCTCTCCAGCAAGCCACATATTTTCATCGGTTAAATATGAAATATACTCCATATGCGGAATAATATTGGTTTTTGCCGCCCTTATAGCCTCTGAATTCGGCGCACCAATTCTTGTGTAATACCGCAGAACTTTTTCATGGATAAGGTACTTATTTACCTCATTGAAAAATTTATTATCAAACCATGAAACCAGACGCCTTATGTTGGCCGCTTCTGTTTCCGAGTACCCGATCAGGCGGTGTTCAGGGTATACAGTATCCAGATATTCACAAATTGCATAACTATCGGGCAAGACTTTATTGTCAGGCTCAACCAAAACCGGCACCTGCATGGCCGGATTAAGTTTTGCAAAAGCCCTTCTCCTCTCCCAATAATTCTCAACTATAAGGTCACAATCAAGCTTCTTTTCGGCAAGTGTGACTCTGGTTTTACGGGAGAATGGGCATAATGGGAAATGGTATAATGTTCGCATGTTGGGAATTTAAAATCCTTTTAGTTCCTTTTGTTTTTTCCTTAGTATTATATAATGCCAGATGCCCTGTTATTACAATACTCAATTTATAAATATTTATAAAATTTGGATATGTTAATAGAACTATAACTATCCTTGGACATTTAGATTACAAAATGAATATAAAAGTTATTTATTAAGTTAAATAAAAAGAATAGCTATTAACTTTAAAGTAGTGCGTATAAATCTTGGCTGTTTATTGTAGAAAATTATATGGCTATTAGATATTTTCTAACACAAAATTATCAAACTCATCATGTGTAATTAAGCTTCTGATTTCATCCGAGGCAAAGCCAAGTGACATTGGGCAGGCAATATCAGCTATAGTAGCCACATCATAAATCTCACTAACAGCACCATCAATTCTGAACCATTCAACACATGCTCCGGTTTCAAGATCAATAACCTGAACACCGCACCATGCCCCAGAATCGGCCTCTTCAAGTTTTTTATCTAGAGGCAAGCCTTCAAACCGCTCATAACGAGACTTGGAAAGACCAACAAAAGCATATTTATTGCTGAATGAAAGCCCTCTTGTAAATCCGGGGCAGAAAGCTAAAGGATTAAATACTTTTTTATCTAAATCAACCCAGCCAATCTCGCCTGTGCCAGAATTTAGCACCCACAATCTTTCATTAAAAATACGTGGAGAATGTGGCATGGAAAGTCCTGTGCAGACGATCTCCCCGGTTTGCACATCAATTACCACACCGCCCCCTGTGCGGCGCTCCCGCCAACCATCAATTGTGTTGGACTTACTAACAGCAGTAACATAACGAGCCTGTCCATTTTCCATCGCCATACCATTTAAATGGCATCGATCTTCGTTTACTATTTTTGTAATAAATTCAGGTTTCCAAATAGGTTTAAAACTATTTCTTATCGAGGTTGTGGCAAGGCAGTTATATCGGGTATTAACAAAAATGATGTCACCGTTTTGCAATAAACCAACGTCATGAGCATCAAGAACTCCTGTTGTATAGGTTACGCGTGGAACATAACAAGCATCTTGAGTGTGATTAATAAACTGTCCAGGACTTAAGATATTCTTAAAATGCTGAATTTGAAATGATGTAGCAAGCAACAAATCGTCGCCCTTTGCAAACAAGCCCATAGCGCGTTCAAATAGCCGCTCATTAATCATTAGTCCACCTGCAGGATTCTTGCCAAGCAGATATAATTTACCAGACTGGTACGATGTCATGGCTAATGATATTTCACACCTTTGCAAAAGCGCAACAAAGCCACCTGATATAGAATATTTTATTTCTTTATTTTGGTTGTTGGAAATTTTGCTTAAATCTTTAACAGCTTTTTTGGTAGATTTTTTAGGCTCATTCTTTTTTGCATTGGTGGTCTTAGAATTTCCCATAATTTTATATTCTATTTTATCTTTCAGGATCAGCAAGGATTTGGATTGATATTTTTAAGGATATGAATAGGTGTTTAACAATTTAGACAATAAAAGTTTATCTGAAAATTATATTGATGGCAAGTGGCATAAAGGATGTTTCATATATATTACCAATGATGATTGACTATTAGGGAAAATCATATAAAATCCTGATAATACAGGTAGTTTTACGATGGCTATACGCAAGAGTAAAATAGTAATCACAACAGCATTAGCTGGCGCTTCATTTTTTAGCTACGGCAGGCGAGCCTATGGCGCTTATGCTGGCTGCCACCACACATCAGGCACAAGTTATTTGTGCGATAGTTCTGATACGGCAACACAAGCTTTTCTTAACAAAGATAATGCTGCAATAACCGTCCAAACAGGCTTTAACGTTGTTACTTCATCGGGGAATGCAATCTCTATCAATGGCAACGGTGCGCTAAGTTTTACTGACACCAGCACAGTTAATTCGGTTACAATTGAAACGAGCGCTAATAATCGTCGAGGAATAGATATGTATTCATTCGGGGATATCGGTGGCACACCTGGTTCTATAACCATTAACGCTAACAGCACAATAAATGCTACAGGTTTCGGCATATATTCAAACAATGCCGGCAGTGGCGCAACTAACATAACTGTTAATGGGGACATTACATCAACGACGCGCACTGGAATAGTAGTGAGTCATTATGGTTCAGATTTAAATGTAACGGTCGGTAGCTCCAGTAATATAAATGCATACCGTATAGGTGTAGGCGCCACAAACAGTGGCACAGGCTCAATAAATTTAATAATTAATGGGGATATTACTTCCAGATATGCCGCTGTTAGGGGAATATCGTATAACAGCAGCGCACAGAATCTTAACATATCAATTGCTCAATCAAGCACTATAGACGCAACAAATGCTGGTTCATCGGGGATAATAGCTAAAAACTATGGCATAGGTTCAACCAACATTACCGTGCATGGCGATGTTTCTGCATCATCAACAGACTCAAATTATAAAATTGGTGTAATTTACGATTACAATCACAGTCATACCGGAGAAAGTAATATAACTATTGATGGTGGTCATGTTGCAGGGAATGGCTCTCTTAGCCCCGGCATAACGGCTTATCATAAATATGGTACCATTGCCAATGTTACAATCGAGAATGGTGGTTCAGTAACCAGCGCATCTAACGCAGCAATATCTACAGACGATCATAGCGGCTCAAAAACCAACACCCGCTTGAACGTAGTCCTAGATGGAAGCGCTTCGCCTGTTACTGTTAGCGGTGGCGGTGGTACTGCAATTGATTTTTATGACCAGAATGACAACATAACCATAACAGGGGATGTAAACATCGCGGGCAATGTGAATGGCGGAGCGGGCACAGACACGCTCGACATAACCACCGCAAAAGTAAATATGACAAGCGGCAGCTTCACTAATTTTGAGTCTGTAAATATAACTGGGGCAATGACATTAATTGCTGGTAAAACTATCGCTATTGGCTCCACCACGCCAATTGCGGTTAATGGCGGGTCATTAAAAGTTGCAGTTGCAAGTGATACCAGCTTTGGCAAAATCACCGGCTCAAATGGAATCACTTTTAGCAATGGCGGCGCCATCACAATTGACGCAAGCAGCATTGGCACTATAACCAGCGGCACAACTCTTTCAAATGTATTTTCCGGTGGCGCTGTGAGCGGAATCACCGCAGGCGTGCTGAGCGATAATAGCCCGATTTATAAATTTGTATCAATTATCAATTCAAATAGCATTGATGTACTGGTGCAAAGTGACTCTTTAGCATCTGCCGGAAATTCTACAAACACTTCAGCAGTTGGCAGTGCATTGGATTCAGTATCGCAAATTAGTAATGATACTTCACTGCAAAATGTTATCGACACAATATCAAATTATAGCACAGATGCACAAAAAGAAGCAGCCCTAAAAACATTAACTCCAGATGTTTCTGGCAGTAATATACAGGCCTCAATACAAGTTAGCAATTCTACTAATGCTGTGATTGAAGGGCACATGGAAAACACAATGTTGCAACCAACCGGAATTGCAACGGGCGGGCAAGAGCTCTCGCATGGTGTGTGGGGCGAAGCTTTTGGCAGTAATATAACACAAGGCTTTCGCAAAGGTGTGGATGGATATGATGCAAATATCGGCGGCTTCATAGTTGGCACAGATGGTATGTTTGGCAAGAATGCTAAAATTGGCGTGGCACTTTCTTATGCAAATACCAGCGCAAAGAGCGATTCAAGTAAAACAAACATAGGAACATCACAAGCTACAATATATAGCTCCTATGATTTTGATAAAATGTATCTTGAAGGACTAGGATCTGCTGCTGTAGGAAAATTTACCACTAGCCGCACTTTATTTGATGGTAGTGTTGCATCTGCTGATTATGAAGGATATCAATTCTCAGCGAAAGGCACCGCGGGATATAGAACACATTTGGGCGGACTAAATGTTATCCCTTTTGCATCGCTGCAATATAATTTTATTACTCAGCAGGATTATACTGAAACCGGCAGCAATGCTAACCTTAGTGTTTCCACTGATAATATGCAGGTTTTAAAAAGTGGTCTTGGAGCAAAGGTTGGATTACCTGCTGTAATAGATGGGGTCACTTATTATCCTCACGCATCAATGGCATGGTATTATGATTTTATAAATGATGCAGTGCAAACTGACTCAAGTTTTGCATCATCACCATCAATAATTTTTGCCAATAGTGGTACAAAACCAGCAAGAAATTCATTTAAGTTGGGTGCTGGGCTTGATATGCTATCCGCCGATAACGTAACCATTTCTCTGGATTATAATCTCGAAGCACGAGAAACATACCGATCACATACTGGTGAACTAAAAGCACGCATGGGATTTTAGTATTAAAAAATCAGGCCGCAATGACCTCCTCCCCATCCCGAGCGAGAGGGATAATATGAGATCATCACTATTGACAAGGCAACCAATAAGGAGCTTAGCGGATAATTGTAATTTATTTTTTCATGCGATTTAATTGTGATTAATATAACTAATATACGCAACAAATTATAACAAATATCCAGGGCACGTAACACTATTGCACCTACGCATTGATTATAATAAAGTATAGAAAAATATTGTAATATTTTAGCTCTTTACAACCAGAGAATTGATTACTTCTTCTGAAAAAACGTATCGTAGATACGAAACAAAAATGGGTTGAGTACAATCGAAATAATCGCGCCGGCAAGAATTAAATTATATAAGTCCTGATTAATCAAACCATTAGATAGTGCAAGCCCCCCCAGAATAAAAGAAAACTCACCTATTTGGGCAAGACCTATGGCTACGATATAACCAACTTCTTTTGGTTGTTTGAACCAGCGTATAATTAACAAAGCCGACAGGCCTTTGGCTAACAAAATAATTAGCACAGTAATTAAAACGGCAAGGGGCTTTTGCACCAGTATCATTGGCTCAAAAAGCATACCGACCGATACAAAAAATAATACTGAGAATGCATCACGCATTGGTAGTGAATTTTTTGCTGATTCACGGCCAATTTTGCTCTCACCCAATACCATTCCTGCAAGGAATGCACCAAGCGCAAATGAAGCCCCAAATACAGTGTGGGCCAGAGATGCAAAGCCAAGCGCAATGGCTAGCGCGCCAAGCGTATTTAGCTCAGATGAGCGTAACTTAGCAACTGTTTCTAGCAACCAAGGCAAAAATCGCCCACCTATGAATATCATAAACGCAAAGAAGCCACCCATTTTTAGCATCACTATGGCAACGGTAGAAAAAATCATGGCAATATTTACAGGTTCAGTGCTTTTAATCATATCGGCAGAAACTGGTAATATAACAAGTGCCAGCACCATTATTAGGTCTTCCACTATTAGCCAGCCTATAGCGATCTTCCCGCCTTCGCTACCTAGCAAACGGCGTTCTTCCAGAGAGCGGAGCAGCACAATTGTGCTTGCAACTGAGAGTGAAAAACCAAATACTGCTCCTTGCGCTATAGTATAGCCCAACATATTGGAGGCTAAGGCCCCAATAATAGTTGCTGAAAGCATTTGGGCAAGCGCCCCTGGCAGAGCTACTTTTCTAACGGCTAGTAAATCCTTAAAGGAAAAATGCAGCCCAACACCGAACATTAGCAATATGATGCCGATTTCTGCAAGCTGTTGAGCAACTGCAATGTCGGCCACAAAACCCGGCGTTTTAGAGCCAATGGCAATTCCTGCCATTATATAGCCAAAAATTGCCGGTAATTTCATTTTCTTTGCCAATAATGCCAATATAAAGGCAGAGACAATGCTGGCGATTATGGTGTCTATGAGCGTATGTTCCATAGAGGGCACAATGTAAATTTTATGATGAGCAAAACAAACGAAAAAAATGATAAGTTAGCTGGTCTGATAATTTCTTTATAGTGTTTTACTTAGAACAGTTTGTTCTATTGTAATGGCTTATTTATTGGAATCAAGGCGATAAATATATACTACCAGATCAACCAAACTTAGAATAAAAGTGTAGGTGATCCTCTAAAGAGGAACTAATGTTGCTTTTGAAGAAATAGCTTTAAGGTGGTGGTGCCCCCGGTCGGAATCGAACCGACATGCCTCGCGGCACCGGATTTTGAGTCCGGCGCGTCTACCAATTCCACCACAGGGGCATAAATATTTGCGAATCAATATATGATGGGGCACCAGAAGTCAAGAGCGGATTAGCTTAGCCATCACACAAGCCGTGCAAAAGTAACAATATCTGCGGCAAAAAAATTTCATGAAATATTTGCATTATTTGCAAGACAGTATTATTAAGGGCACCAGTGATTTTTTATATTCTAAAATGAGTTTTATCATGTCTGCCAACGCAAAAAAACAATCTCCTGTAGCTGTACGCATTGAAACCGATACTTTTGGCGCACTTGAAGTGCAAGCTGATAAATATTGGGGCGCACAAACACAGCGCTCGCTTGGCAATTTCAAAATTGGCGGCGAAAAAATGCCAGCACCTTTAGTGCGCGCCTTGGGCATACTCAAAAAAGCGGCCGCCATTGTGAATATGGAATTTGGCGATTTAGATAAAAAGCTTGGAGAAGCAATGTGTAATGCGGCTGACGAGGTTATCAGCCTTGAACTTGTTGACCATTTCCCACTAGTTGTTTGGCAAACCGGCTCTGGCACACAAACCAACATGAATATTAATGAAGTTATTTCTAACCGCGCGATTGAAATTCTTGGCGGCGAAATGGGCTCTAAAAAGCCTGTGCACCCTAACGACCATGTAAATATGGGGCAATCTTCAAACGATACCTTCCCAACCGCAATGCATATTGCTAGCGTAGAGCAAATTCACCATGAACTTATCCCTGCGCTAACTTATTTGCATGATGCACTCGATAAAAAAGCTAAAGAATTCAGCAAAATAATCAAAATTGGCCGCACCCATTTGCAAGATGCTACTCCGCTAACTTTAGGGCAGGAATTCTCAGGCTATGTAACACAAGTGGCTTATGGCATTGAACGCATTAAAACAACCTTGCCAAGGCTTTACCAGCTTGCCCAAGGCGGCACTGCAGTGGGCACTGGCATTAACACAAGGCGTGGCTTTGATGTAAAATTTGCCGCGCAAACTGCGAAAATAACTGGCCTGCCTTTCGTTACAGCTCCAAATAAATTTGAAGCTTTAGCGGCGCATGATGCAATTGTTGAGGCAAGTGGCGCTCTGAACGTTATTGCGGTTAGCCTGATGAAAATTGCAAATGATATAAGGCTGCTTGGCTCTGGCCCACGCTGCGGCTTTGGTGAGCTTATTTTGCCTGAAAACGAGCCAGGATCTTCAATAATGCCTGGAAAAGTTAACCCAACACAATGCGAAGCAATAACTATGCTGTGCACACAAGTTATGGGCAATAACACAACTATAACGATTGCTGGCTCTAACGGCCATTTTGAACTGAATGTTTTCAAGCCGGTGATGATTTATAATTTATTACAGTCCATCCGCCTGATTGCCGATGGTTGCCGTAGCTTCACTGATAATTGCGTGGTTGGCATTAAAGCTGATGAGCGCAGGATTGTCGAACTGCGCGATAAATCTCTGATGCTGGTTACAGCACTTAACCCACATATTGGTTATGATAACGCCGCAAAAATTGCCAAAACCGCGCATAAAAACGGCACAACCCTGAAGGAAGAAGCTATTGCCCTTGGCCTTCTAACAAGTGAACAGTTTGATAAATGGGTGCGCCCTGAAGATATGGTGGAGCCGAGGGATTAATAATAAATAACCCCGTGTTATTAACACAGGGAGTAATATACTTATATACCAAAACGGAAAATTCCTGAGCTGGAAAATCTTATGCTTTTGTTTTCTTGGGTATTTTTATTGTTATCTATATTTTTATTGTTATCTATATTTTCCTTATTTTCGATAACCCTAGTACCCCTTTTCAATGGTGTAAAGCCACTTGTGTCGACCATATTTTGGAACTTCGTTTGCCTATCTACGCGTTTATAATTTTCTGCCGCTGGTATTTTTGTATCACACAGACCACTAGAAAAACTATTGGATTGACGAATTTGCCTTCCCCCTACTCTTACTTCCATACTTCTTAATACACGTGCTAATTCTATCCTATGTTCAAGATTTTCTCCAAGAATAATTGCTGCATCAGGCACCGTATCTCTTACAAAATTTACCGCCGCCTTTCCAACAAAGGATCGCTCTTCAACAAATTCTTGTACACATTTCTTAAAGGCTTCTCCGTAAACAGTCCTAGGCATAGAAACTTCCATTGCAATTAATTTATTAATGGATGAGCTTATATATTAATTTGTTAGTTTTTACAAGGGCTTTCGCTATTTAATACTATGCGTATAGTATATAACCCTTGCTACGCATGGTTTTCAGGTGGATTGGATTCTTAGGATTATCCTCAATTTTACTGCGCAAGCGGGTTATTTGAACATCTATGGTGCGCTCATTTACCCCACCGCATAACTTTGCCATATCCTCCCTTGTAACCACATTTCCCATTTCATTGCATAATATTTGCAATAGCTTAGCCTCGTTTGAGCTGATTTGAATAACATCGCCATTTTTTTTGAGTGAAGAGTTTGCGGTGTCAAATACGAAAGTACCGAATATAAATTTGCTCTTTAAGGTAGGGCGCATGCGGGAAATAATATTCTTAATCCTAAGCAGCAACTCTCTTGGCTCAAATGGCTTGGGAAGGTAATCATCAGCCCCGCTTTCAAGCCCGTTTATCCTATCCGCCGCTTCTCCCATAGCAGTTAGCATGATTACTGGCACATCGCTTACTCCGCGCAGCCAGGCTGTAAACTCCACGCCCGATTCACCCGGCATCATCACATCAACTATCAACAGGTCAAATACAAATTCTTTTAACAGCTCCCGCGCATGTTCGGCGTTTATAGCAGAACTCACAACAAAACCATTATCAATCAGGAACTTGCTTAGTAACTTCCTGATACGCGTGTCATCATCTATAATTAGCAGGTGCGTTATTTGGCTGTGCATAAAGATTTGGATTTGATTTTTTGTCTATGAAGGCTTATATAGCATGGATAGCTTTAATTTTGAATGTTATATTTCATAATTTCAAAATTAAAAATAGCTAATATAATTATCCTTAAAATTAAAATATAAAATACCGCAAAACAGGGCTTTGCAATGAAAATACTACCCTTTGACGACCGTGATGGATTTATTTGGTATGATGGAAAAATGTCACCTTGGCGCGATGCCAAGGTACATGTTCTAAACCATGGTTTGCACTATGCTTCATCTGTTTTTGAAGGGATAAAGGTTTATGATGGAAAGATTTTTAAACTAAATGAGCATTCTGAACGTTTCCGCAAATCGGCTGAAATATTGGAGTTTGAAATTCCATATACTACCGCGCAGCTTAATGAAGCAACTAAAGAAATCGTTGCAAAACAAGGCATTAAAGATGGTTACATCCGCCCAGTTGCTTGGCGTGGCAGTGAATATATGAAAATATATGCCAAGGGTAATAGCGTGCATGTTGCAATCGCAACTTGGGAATGGCCAACATATTTTGCAGAAGAGTTATATAAAACCGGCATTAAATTATGCTGGGCAAAATGGAAACGCCCTTCGCCAGAAACCGCCCCTACTGCAGCAAAAGCAGCAGGCTTATATATGATATGCACAATGAGTAAGCAACTTGCTGAAGATTCCGGATATCATGATGCTATGATGCTTGATTATCGTGGTTATATTGCAGAAGCTACCGGCGCAAATTTCTTTATGGTAGTAGATGGCGAACTGCACACGCCAACACCTGATTGTTTCTTAAACGGCATAACACGCCAAACGGTTATGGATTTAGCACGCAGCCTAGATATAAAAGTTGTTGAAAGGCACATTAAGCCCGAGGAACTGGCAAGCGCACAGGAAGCCTTCCTAACTGGTACTGCTGCCGAAATAACTCCTGTTGGGCAGGTTGGGGAATATAAATTCACACCTGGCAGGGTTACTAATCTTTTAAAAGATGAGTACCATAAACTTGTGCGTGCTTAAAGACTAGCGGAAATGATCCGCTAGCAGCTCGCACACACTAATATATTATTATACAATAAGTTACGCTATACTGATAATATAGTTTATTGGCATACTATATTGTAAAGAGATATATTTATAAGCTTAAATGCCTTGAATTGTAGCAGTTAGCAACATGGAAAAGTCAAAAATAAATAGCATATTTGAGATTTTCTCCAAAGCTAATCCGCATCCCAAAACAGAATTGGAATATATAAATAATTACACCTTGCTGGTTGCGGTGGTTCTTTCTGCACAATCTACAGATGTTGGTGTTAATAAAGCAACACGAGAATTATTCAAGTTGGCAGACACTCCTGAGAAAATGGTCGAATTGGGCGAAGCCGGACTCAAACAACATATAAAAACCATAGGCCTTTTCAACTCGAAGGCGAAAAATATTATTGCTTTAAGCCAGAAATTGATTAATAGTTACAATAGTGAAGTTCCAGAAGATTTTGAGAAACTAAAATCTTTATCAGGAGTGGGCGCTAAAACAGCAAATGTTGTCCTCAATTGTGCTTTTGGATGGCCCACAATTGCTGTTGATACGCATGTTTTTAGGGTTAGCAATCGCATCGGGCTTGTGAAAACAAAAACCCCCGATCAAACAGGTGAGGCGTTAATTAAAATTATTCCGAAAAAATGGCAAATGCATGCCCACCACTGGCTGATATTACACGGCAGGTATTTGTGCAAGGCCAGGAAGCCAGAGTGTTATAGATGCGATATTATAGAATTTTGTGAGTTTAACAATAAAAACTGCGCTTATTAAACTGGAGGATATTTTATGGTTCTATGTCTTGTTGTAGATGATGACGAAATGACTTGTAAAGTTGCCTCTGAGTCCCTTCTTTCATGGGGCTTCAAGGTTATGGTTAAGCATGATGGTTTAGATGCTCTCACATGGTGCGCGGTTAGGATGCCAGATTTTATAATACTAGATATGAAAATGCCAAATGTGGATGGCTTCACCTTTATGGCTACCTTACATAAAATGTCAAATGGGCGAAAACCTAAAGTAATTGCTTCAACAGGTCTGCGTGATCCTGAAACTGTAAAAAAGCTTAGGGAAAATGGTGTTGCTGCATATCTTGTAAAACCTTATAGTATGGAAGCACTAAAAGAGAAACTTACAAAACTTGATGTTTTTTCTTTTAGTCCAATACAGTAAGGTGACTTAACACCTGACCTTTGCATAGGTCGTAAATTACTATTTCCTGAGAAAATTGCTGTGGTTTTGCGCTGAGAGTAAGGGAATTACCCTGCAAATCCTTATTTATCTCCAGGGGCTTCTTTTTTTTGCCAGTTAGAATGGTTAGCATGTTGCCACTAACACTTGAATTTATAACATCACCGTTAATCTCAATATTGTCTGTTGGTTTATACTCGCACTTTTCAGTTACCGAGGGAGTGGCAGCAAATGTATTAACAGGTTCGTGCGGTTTAGTATGAGAAAACTTAATAAATGCCGCCACAAACAAAGCTAAAGTTCCAACTACCAGAACAATGCCCATAGTTATAACCACTCGCCTAAGCCTTTTTATCCCAGGTGACAATTCGTTTTCAGGCATGTTTTCTCCATTACCATCCATGCTTAAGCACATCAATCCCAGGAAGGCTTTCGCCTTGCAACCAATCCAGGAATGCCCCACCAGCAGTTGATATATAGGTAAACGATTCTGTAAGGCCGGCAACATTTAATGCTGCCACAATATCTCCGCCACCTGCAACACTCACCAGATTCCCACCGGAAGTTATAGCCGCAACTGAGCGGGCAAGGCTGATTGTTGCCACATCAAATGGGCGAAATTCAAACGCTCCCAAAGGGCCATTCCAAACAAGAGTTTTATAAGATTCTAATTTTTCTGCTACTTTTGCGATAGATAATGGACCAATATCAAGCGCCATGCTGGATGCCGGAATTTTATTTACTGGCACAATTTTACACTCTGCCATTGCCTGAAATTTATCAGCAACCACAACGTCAACCGGAAGGAAAATCTCGCAGGAATGCTTCTTAGCTTTTTGCATTATTTCTGCAGCAGTCTCTACCAAATTTTCTTCATACATAGATTTGCCAATTTTATAGCCAGCTGCTTTGAGGAATGTATTTGCCATTGCCCCACCTATAACTACCAAATCTACTTTCTTTATCAGTGTATTTAAAAGCTTAAGTTTTGTAGAAACCTTTGAGCCGCCAACAATTGCTGCCATTGGCCGCTCTGGCGCACACATTATTTTTTCTAAATTTTCAATTTCATCCTGCATAAGCAGGCCGGCAGCAGATGGCAGTTTCTTAGCAATTCCTACAATTGATGCATGCTTTCTATGTGAGCATGAAAACGTATCGTTCACATAAAAATCACCAAGGCTGGCAAGCTCTTCAACAAATTTCGGATTATTAGCTTCCTCGCCCGCATGGAAGCGTAAATTCTCCAACAATAAAACTTCGCCATTTTTTAAGGACTTTACTGCATCCCTTGCAGTTGCGCCAACACAATCCAGTGCAAATTTAACATCAACACCATCCAGCGCCTCGCTCAAAAAATCAGTCAGTGGAGCAAGTGACATATCCCTTACAAACTGTCCATCAGGCCTGCCAAAATGCGAAAGAACAACTACTCTGGCATGCTGTTTTATCAGCTCCTTTATTGTGGGAACAATTTTGCGGATGCGCGTCCCATCTTCAACCCGCCCCTGTAACATTGGAACGTTCAAGTCAACTCTGCATAACACAACCTTGCCCGCAAGCTGGCCTTTAAAATCTGCAATTGTTCTTAGTTTTGTCATGCTAGCTCATATTCCCAAACATTTTTGCTACATCCAGCATACGCACTGAGAAACCCCACTCATTATCATACCACGCCGCTACACGGCAGAAATTCCCGCCCACTACTTTTGTGCCAGTTGCATCAAAAATAGAACTATGCGAATTATGGTTAAAATCTATTGATACCAGCTGCTCTGTACAATATTCCAGAACGCCTTTCATATTGCTACCAGCTGCATTTTCTATCGCAGAGTTTATTTCTGCCGCTGTTGTGGCCTTGCTTGATGTGAAAGTTAAATCAACCAGAGAAACATTCGGTGTTGGCACACGTATTGCAGTTCCATCGAGCTTACCAGCCATCTCTGGAATCACTAAACTAAGAGCCTTTGCGGCTCCTGTTGAGGTTGGGATCATTGAAACAGCAGCAGAACGTGCGCGCCGCAAATCTTTGTGCGTTCCATCCAAAATATTCTGGTCGTTTGTGTATGAATGGATTGTGGTCATAAAGCCTTTTTCTATTCCAATCGCATCATGCAAAACCTTCACTACCGGAGCAAGGCAATTTGTTGTGCATGAGCCTATTGAAATAACTTTATGTTCCGCCTTAAGCGCATGATTATTAACGCCATAAACTATTGTAGAGTCAGCATTTTCAGCGGGCGCAGAAATGATAACTTTTTTTGCTCCAGCATTAATATGTGCTATTGCGGCTTCCTTGCTATTCATTTTGCCGGTACATTCCAGAACAATATCAACACCAAGCTTTCCCCAAGGCAATTTGCCTGCATCACGCTCATGGAAAATTCGAATTTGCTTTCCATTTATTTCGATTAGATCCTCGCTGATTTTCTTCACATTATGGAACGTGCCATGCGTGGAATCATACTTTAATAAATGCACATGCGTATCTGTTGGCGCAGGGCCATTTACAGCCACTATTTCAACATCAGTACGGGCAAGCTCAAATGCGGCACGCAAAACACAGCGGCCAATTCGCCCAAGCCCATTAATTGCTATTTTTACACTCATAAAACCTGCTTATAATCCCTGTTGTTTTGGACTTTGTGCGCGCTGCTGATTTAACCTGGCAACATGACTAGGGCTATCGGCAGAAGCTGAATTATCATTAGATACAACCTTTGCTTCTTCCTTTGCTTTATTAAGGCCAGTTACAGTTAGAACTTTTTGCCCAGCAGCATCAATAACGCTTGTTCCTTGCACTGCAAATTTCTGCAATACTGTCTCATAAAATTTATCAAGCCCTTTTTCTTGCCCTTGTCGGCTAACAGGAGCTTCAATAACAGCAACATTTTTATCGGCAAGCACATTACCCACCTGCCTCAATAATTCAGTGCCAAACCCCTGACGACGCACAGACTCGTCAACCGCAACATTGAGAATCCTGAAATATTCACCGCCAGCTGCTTTTGCAGCATTTATTTGCGTTTCCCAGCGTGTCTTGCCGTCTAGCTTAGCATCAAGGCTATTCAAATCGCCAGATGCTATTGCAATAGGTTTATTATTTTCACCAATAGCAACAAACACATGATGACCTTGGTTCTTTAACCTGTTAGCAAAAACATTATTCTGATATTGCTGGAAAACAGCCTCATCAAAAGTCGCTCTTTCTATAAAGGATTTATTAAACGCAATTTCAGTACCAACCTCACCAAATGCTTCCTTATTTATTCCATTTGAAGTTAACTTTCCGCTTTCAACAGATACACCTTCAGGTAAAACCATTCCATATGCTGCAAAAGCACCTTTTGCATTCTCCCAGCCACCTATTGAGCCAAGCATCTGCACGTTAAGTTTCAGAATATCTTTTAATAAATCTGGTGATGGAGCGTTTTCCTGGGTAAATATATTTAGTGTAAATTCTTTGCTCATGAATCATTCCTAATTATTTTTCTTTGCCAATTTATCAGTAACTTTCTTTACAATATTTTCAGCAGTAATGCCGAATAATTTATATAATTCCTCAGCTGGCGCAGACTCTCCAAACCCTTCCATACCAACAAAAATACCATGACCACCAATGAAGCGCTCCCAGCCAATTTTGCTAGCTGCTTCGACCGCCACCTTAATGCTATCATTGCAAAGGTAATTGACTTTATACTCTGAATCCTGCTTAAAGAATAATTCAGCGCAAGGCACAGAGACAACACGTGTACCAACACCCTGACTATGCAGGGCTTTCTGCGCTTCTAACGCTAAGGAAACTTCTGAGCCTGTAGCGAAAATCGTCACTTGTAAACCACCAACGCTTTCAGAAATTGTATATGCACCGCGAGCGCACAAATTTTCTTTTGAATATGTCCGCAATTCCGGCAAATTCTGACGGGTTAAAGCAAGCAGACTCGGCGCGTCTTTTGAATGTAGCGCAAGTTGCCAACATTCTGCCGTTTCAGTTGCATCTGCCGGGCGGAAAACCTGTAAATTTGGTATCGCACGCAAGGATGCCAGATGTTCAACCGGCTGGTGGGTTGGACCATCTTCGCCAAGGCCTATTGAATCGTGCGTCATCACATAAACCACACGTTGCTTCATAAGCGCAGATAGGCGGATTGCCGGACGACAATAATCGGAGAACACCAAAAATGTACCGCCAAAAGGAATAACCCCGCCATGCAGCACCATACCATTCATGATAGCGCCCATTGCGTGCTCACGGATTCCGTAATATATATAACGCCCTGAAAAATCATCAGCTTTTATAGGTGTTAGACTATCTGCTTTAGTAAGGTTTGACCCTGTTAAATCAGCACTGCCGCCAATCATTTCCGGCACAAATTTAACTATATCCTTCAATACCTCACCAGAGGATTTGCGCGTTGCCCAGCTTGGCTTTTCGTTTGCGTATTTTTTCTTTAAATTATCAAATACTTCATCAAGGCCGGCAGGTAATTTCCCTTCATTAGTCCTTGTAAATTCAGCCTGTTTTTTGCTTTCCAGCTTCCCAAAACGCTCGCTCCAAGAGGAGAACTCGCCGTGTGACCTTTGTGCAGCATCCCTCCAAGCATTCAAAATTTCAGAAGGGATTTCAAAAGGCGCATGGCTCCAGCCTAATTTTTCACGGGTTTTGGCGATTTCATCTTTTCCAAGGGGTGAGCCGTGCGAAGAAGAGCTACCAGCCTTGTTAGGAGAGCCAAACGCAATCGTTGTTTTGCATGCAATTAGAGAAGGAGTGTTAGTTGCTTTGGCCTTTGCAATTGCTGCTGCAATTTCAACCGGATTATGCCCATCAACGCTTTGCGCATCCCATCCACAAGCTTTAAACCTGCCTAAATGATCTTCTGATGTTGTAAGCGAAGTTGGCCCATCAATGGAAATGCCGTTATCGTCAAAAAGCACGATCAATTTGCCGAGTTTTAAATGTCCAGCAAGCGAAATTGCCTCCTGACTTATACCTTCCATAAGGCAGCCATCACCGGCAATAACGTAAGTATAATGGTTAGAAATATCAGTGCCATAACGGCTCTCTGCAATTTTTTCAGCAATGGCAAAGCCAACAGAATTGGCAAGCCCCTGCCCCAGAGGGCCTGTGGTGGTTTCAATTCCAGCAAGCATTCCATATTCAGGGTGGCCAGCGGTTTTCGCATGAAGCTGGCGGAAACTCTTAATATCCTCAATTGTTATGTCAGGATAGCCTGTAAGGTAAAACAAAGAGTATAAAAGCATTGAGCCATGACCGGCGGAGAGTATAAAGCGGTCGCGGTCTGCCCATTTTGGGTTTTGCGGAGAAAATTTTAAGAACTGCGTGAATAAAACCGTTGCAACATCTGCCATACCCATTGGCATACCGGGATGCCCTGAATTAGCCTTCTCAACGGCATCCATAGAAAGTGCGCGGATTGCGTTTGCCATTTGCTTTTGCATCTCTAAAGACGGCGGTGTAAAACCCGGCGTTGAATTATTTTTGGGCATTTTCCAAACCTTTTTATCTATGGATGTGATAGTAACAAAACGCTAACCCTTGGGGATATAAACGAAAACGCCCCCAGCTTCAATGATTTTATTTTAATTTTTTGTAACTTGCTTTTTCTGGAAAAAAGCATATTTAATGTACGACTAGTAGTATGTTGTAAAATTAGCCCCAAACAATCAATTAAGGAGAATAAACTTATGAAACGCGCTTATATACTTGCTTTAGTAGCAATGGCAAGCCTTTCTGCCTGCACAACTAAGCTGAATCCACAAGATGCGGCTTTATTGAAAGAAACTAATGCGCTTGCAAGGCAGGCGGCATCTCAGTCTGCGGCGGCTCTTGCTGAAGCAAAGGCTGCACGTGAAAGCGCTGAAAGGGCTGCATATGATGCACAGGCTTCCGGCAAAAAAGCAGACCGCATTTTCCGTGCTTCTCAGCAGAAGTAATGTTTCGCAAAATAATAGAACCTTCTTCCATCTGGGAGAAGGTTCTATTTTAGTTTTTATAATAGGCTATTTTCAGTCTATTATAAAAACTAAAGACCCCATTTTGTACGAAGATATGTGTAAACAGAAGTTATCTGAGCAGCTGTAAAGGCAATATTGTAAACATTAATCTCATAAATACTACCATTTAAATGCTCGTCATATGGGGGAGAAAGCAATGTTAACCCTACACGTCCTTGTCCGCTATTCAAACCATTCCTTCCAACGGATCCTGAACTCTTGCTTAGAGTGCCATTAATATATATAGATTTTCCGGCAGAGGTGTCATACTTAAATGTAAAAATATAAGGGGTTTGTATAGCTATAGTGCCGTTATTTGTTGGTAAATCACCGCTACTCCACCAATAATCGAAAATATAATTGCTAGGATGAAACCTGAAAGCTAACTCCTGGCCAGCACTTGAAGATGTTCCAAATTTTAACAATCCATTATAATTGTTAGTACCTCCAGAAGTATTAGTAGTCGCATTTTCCTTTGCAACTATGTATACGGTGTATGGAATATTTCCATCTGCAATTATGTAATCTGGTAGCGAGAAATAATCTGATGAACCATCAAATGAAAGAGCAGAATTGCCATTTTGTGCACCAGTAACATAAGTTGGTTGATTTGCAACAGTTGACTGGGTCGCATTGTTGCCATTACCACTTTTATCCTGCCAGCATCCAATACTAGCCCCATTTATAGGACGGCTTCCAGTTTTACAATCACTGCCTGTATATAATGCTCCAGCATCTGCAGCATCAAGCCAAAGCTTTAAGCCATTAATAAACGGAGCTTGTGGTGTACAATTACCATCCCAAAGTCCACTACTACAGGTACAAGTGTCAGTGGCAGCATAATAAGTTGCACCATTTACAGATGGGTTGCTATTACCTGGACACTGCCCTCCACGCCATACTTTCCCACTTATTGTTTTAGCAGTCACCGAATCGCCAGCGCCATAATAAGCAACGCAAATACTTTGTGTTGCTTTCAAAATTCCGAGTAGCCCTTGGTCTGCATTAACTGCACCGTTTGTTATAAGATCAGTTAAAGATGCCAGAGACGTTTGCATGTTCGCAGTTTCATTTAGTGTAAAGCTTGCCAACGCCTGTGAATTAGCTTCACAATCAACAACACTTATACCATAAGTACTATTCTTGTTTGTAACACTCTCAAGCAAATTCTTTGTACTAAATACCAATATATCATCGAAACTTGAACTTGGATTAGCCATTACATATGTTTTGCCATACGTTGTGTACCCAACACTATTTTGCAATTCATTTCCTGTACCATCTGCAAGCCTTTGCCCGCTTGGCAAATAAGCACCGCTTCCATTAGAACCGTGGCTAGCTAAAATATAGGCTGCACTTGTTGTGATTGTGGTCCCACTAGTAGTGGAGGTCACAACCTTGATGTTTCCTGTACCATTTTTATAGGATGCTATATCGCATGCTGATGATCCACATATACTATCCGCCACCTGATATGTAAACCTCCTGCCCCACCCATCATTCATATATGACTCATCAAGGCCAAGCGAATATACCGGAATAGCTCCGAGAGAACTTGCACAAGTGGCAGGACTAGTACTTTTATTTAACGCCTCAGTTCCAAAATTAGCTGTAATAGCTCCAGTTGCGGGAACCTTAGTTCCATCACTACGCATCAGCTGGTCAGCAGGACAAGGCAACCGTTTCCTTTGCACTCTGAAAGAGTCTATTGCGCTTTTTATATCACGCATCTTGTTACTAGTAACTATTGCTAGCCCGGAATCTGTACTCGTTTTCGGCTGCGTCCAAGAAAGGAAACCAACTAAGGCCGTTGCAGCAACACTTACTACAACCGACAATTCTATCAAGCTAAAGCCTTTATTTTGGCCTGATGGAATCCTAATTCTGAAAAACGACCTTTTCATAGGAATTCTGGGGTTATTGTGTTTATAAAACCAACTAACCCCATTATACATCAAAAATAAGACGTTTACACCAGTTTTGTTAACTAAATAACACACCAGAAAGATGTACTAATATGAAACAACAATTTGCTTAAAGCACAGCTGTGGTGCCGCTAACATTCTTCCCCAAGAGCCATTTCTGCAGCCCTAACAAGAGCCCGCGCCTTATTACAGCTTTCCATATATTCGCCTTCAGGGCTGCTGCCAACAACAACACCTCCACCAGCCTGCACATAAAGCTTATTATCCTTCACAAGACCAGTTCGAAGGGCAATACACATATCAACATCGCCTCCGCTTGAGAAATACCCCACCCCACCGGCATAAAAACTACGGCGGGCTTTTTCCAATTCATCAATTATTTCCATAGCCCTGATTTTTGGCGCTCCGGATACCGTCCCTACCGGAAAACCAGCAATTACCGCATCAACCGCATCAAAATTTTTACTAATTTTGCCTTCAACATTTGAAACTATGTGCATAACATGAGAATAACGCTCAATCACCATCTGATCTGTTACCTTAACACTACCAATTTCAGCCACGCGGCCAACATCATTGCGGCCTAGATCAATTAGCATCAAATGTTCTGACAGCTCCTTTTCATCTGCAAGCAGGTCCTTTTCTAAACTCAAATCTTCAATTTTATCAACACCCCTTGGTCTTGTTCCCGCTATTGGCCTGACTGTTACTTTTCCATCTTGCACACGCACCAATATTTCAGGGCTTGAGCCAACTAGTGCAAAATTATCCATCTTTATATAAAATGAAAATGGCGAAGGGTTAAGGCGACGCAATTTTCGGTATAATGAAAAAGGATGGTGTGGGAAGTCTATAGTGAAACGCTGTGCCAGAACCACCTGAAATATATCCCCCGCAAGTATATATTCCCTTGCTTTATCAATCATTTGGTAATATTCAGCGCGACTCGTGTTGCTTGCGGCTTCAATATCAATTTTAAGATTCGAATTATTAGAATTCTTAGCAGCCCTGGTTCCATTCAAAGGCGACTTATCAATTTTATTTATTAACCCCTCAATTCTCGCCTTTGCCTTAGCATAGGCAGCAGATGGTGCATCATTATTTTTGAAAACGGTTGTTAGAATAATCATTTCATCTTTAACAGAATCAAAAACAATTACCAATTTTGGTCTTATAAAAATTGCTTCTGGTACGCCTATTGTATCTTGGTGATTATCAGGCAGCTTTTCCATATAGCGCACCATATCATAACCCATATAACCAAAGATTCCGGCTGACATTGGCGGCAAACCAGCTGGAATTTTAAAGCTTGAGTCATTGATAATTTTGCGTAGTGATGGGAAAATCTCCGCACCATTTGCTGCAACCTCTTCTTCATCGCCAGTTTCTGGATAGATTGTTTTTGCTTTAGCTTTATCGCAAACCCAAATTAAATCCGGATCTAGTGTAATAAATGAATATCTGGCTCGACTTTTGCCGCCTTCAACTGATTCAAATAGCCCGATATATTTTTCACTTTGTAATTTAAGCGCAACCAGAACCGGCGTATCCAGATCAGCTGGCAAAACAGTCCAGACAAGCTGCGCACTGCCTGCGTCATAACTTTCTTCAAACTGTTGATAATCAGGAAATATTTTCATATGTTTCAGTTTATGCGTCAGTATTTAGTAACTTGCTATGCAATTCAGATATAAATTATAATCTAAATTATAATCTAAAATTCAGAGTTCTTAAGCAACTCCGCAAAATACTAAACCACAATTATACTAATTCCCCCCGCCCAAATTAGCTTTAATAGAAACAGGGTATTTTTTCTGCAAATAAGTAGTATATTGAGCCATAATATCATTACGCATCTCATCTTCCAGATCAGACTTTAAATTCTTGTAGCCATTTTTGTCACTTACCGGATCCGCTGTTGCTATATTCCTAAGTTTTGCTATAACAAAATCTCCAGTCGCATTACGATACGCTCCGGTAACATCGCCAACCTTCTTAAGAGAAAAAAGTTCACGCACTAGCATAGCAGGCTCACCGCTTTTACCATCTTGCATGGAGTTCGCTTCAGGCCTTTTGATGGTTTGCTCTCCTGACAATTTTATTTTCATTTGGCCAGCAAGTGATTTTATATCTTCACCAGCCTTAATTTTTGCAGCAAGCTCCGTAGCTCTTGTTTTTAGAAGTTTTACCTTTTCCCGCTCTTTCCACATTTTTACAGCAACACCCTTAACTTCATCCAAAGCTTTCACTCTCTTTGGAACTATGTTATCAACCTTTATAGCCGCATAACTTGCGTTATCAGAAAGAAGTGTTAGAGATGAATGCGCTCCTATTTCAAGACTAAATGCAACAGGCAAAATAACCGCGGGATCCTGAAGCTCATTAATTTTACTGCCGTTTACTCCATTACCTTTTGAATCTACAGCTTCAATTTTATGAGTTATAAGGTCAAACTTCTTTGCAACCTCTTCCATCGTTTTGCCACTAGCAAACTCATCTTCAACCTGGTTACCGAACTTAGAAAATTCATCAGAAGCCTTTTTAGCCATCATTTCTTTTTCTATATCACCTTTAATCTCATCAAAACCTTTCAATTTCTCGGCCTCAACAGACTTAACAACGAAAATATGCCAGCCAAGTGAGCTTTTTACAGGTTTACTAACTTCACCTTTTTTCATAGAAAATATTGCATCTTTAACCTCAACAGGAACGCTCGATTTTGTTATATTACCTAATTCAATCTCACTTCCTGCAAAGCCCTTAGTCTCACCTTTACTAATTTTCCCATAGGCCGCTGCTGCCTCCGCCTCTGTTACAAATAAAAATTGTTGAACATTCCGGTTTTCTTCAGTTTTATATTGGCTTATTGAACGCTGGTATTCATCCTTAAGCTCTTCTTCGCTAAATTTTATTGTGCTTTTGATTTTATCAAGGTCAAATAAAACGTAGGTTATGCCACGTATTTCAGGAACAGAAAACTCATCCTGGTTATCCTGATAATATTTTACTAAATCTGTTTCAGATGGCTCAGGAACAGAGGCTATAGAATCAGATGGCAATTTTACAAACTCTGCCACACGCGTCTCATTCTTAAAACTGTAAACCTGACTGGCAAACGCATCAGGTACAACACTCGAAAGCGTAAGCGATTCAAGCAATGTTCTGACTTCGGCCTCCTTACTTATTGAAGCTACATATTTATCTTCAGCTAACCCGTTTGATTTCAAAATCGTTTTATATCTTTCTTTATCAAACTTGCCTTTTTCATCAAAAAATGCTTCATTTTCAGATATATGCTTGGCTATCGCTTTTTTCCCTGCAACCAGCCCCAGATCCTCTACGCTCATTGTGATAACCTTATTACTAATCAACTGGCCAATCACATACTTCCTTACGCCTATTTTTTCAGCCTCCTCTTCGGATAATATTTTGCCTGTCACTTCCTGATAACGAGCAATTTCGGCTCGCACTCTATTATCCAACTCCTCCGGCGTTATACCCGATTTGCCGACGGTTGCCACATATCCTGTGCCGGTATTATTCCTAAATACATCACCCACTCCCCACACTATGAACAATAAAGCTAATAGAAAAAACAACCCTTTTACTATAGGGTGCTTGGAACCTTTGCGCATTTGCTCGAGCATTTTTTAAGCCTCCTTTAAAGTTAGGGTTGAGGGTTCGTGGGCATTACCCTCGACCCAGTCAACATAACGCCCGTTTTGGTGTATGACAACAATCAATTTACAAAACATTTTTATTTAAGCTTGGTTTTTTATGGGTGTTGGGGTATAGGAGTTAAGAGCCAGGGATTAGGTGAAAGCATCAAGTAGTTCGAAAAAAGTCTGTGAGTTTTATTAGATTAAACTAATTTAGCGCCTTAGAAACCCAATTGAGAACTTACTGCCCGCATTCTGGAACCAGTACCGCGATCCCTCGCCACAACTATAAACATGAACTATGATTATGACAAAAGTACAAAGAAAGATAATAATTGCCAACTGGAAAATGAACGGATCCCTGGTGGATAGCATGCAGCTAATCAAGCAATTGAGGATGGATGTTCTAAGATACCCAATTGCCTGCGAAGTAGTAATTTGCCCGCCTTTCACATTACTGCGTGATATGGCAGAAAAAATCCCCGGAACTGGCATAAAAATGGGCGCACAAAATTGCCACTATGAATCTGATGGAGCTTTCGCAGGCGAGATAAGTGCAAAAATGCTCCGTGATATGACTTGTGAATATGTCATCCTCGGCCATTCTGAACGCCGCTTACATAATAATGAAGGCAGTGAAATTGTAAGAAAAAAAGCAAAAACCGCAATTGATACAAAACTTAAGGCTGTTATATGCGTTGGCGAAACAATGTATGAGCGGGATAATGACCTAACAAAAGTTGTTATTCGCGAACAGCTAATTCACTCCATCCCTGAAAACGCCAATGATACTAATGTTATAGTAGCATATGAGCCGGTTTGGGCAATTGGCAGCGGCAAAACTCCGACGCAAGAGCAAATTGAGCAGATTCATGGATATATAAGGACTGTCATTAAAGATGAATTAAAGCAATTTGAGAATGTTGTGCAAGTTATTTATGGTGGCTCAACAAGCAGCGAAAACTCAAAAACACTACTTTCAATCAAGGGTGTTGATGGACTTTTGGTTGGAAAAGCAAGCCTAGATGTAAAACAATTCTGGAAAATGATTGAATCTGCCAATCATTAGTGTATAAGAATCCTGAATTTAAGATTTTAAATGTAGGCATATAATAGATGTTAACAGTCCTTCTTGTATTACAAGTCATCGTAACAGTATCGATGATAATAGTTATATTAATACAGCGCAGTAGCAGCGATGGCACGGCTGGCCTTGCTGGAGGTGGAAACTCTATCATGTCTGGAAGGGCTTCTGCAAATTTGTTAACCCGCATCACTTCAGTGCTAGCTACTGCTTTTATTATAAACAGCCTTGTTATGGCGGCAATGACTGCGCGCTCAAATAACAGCGGAAAGTCTATTGTTGATGAAATAAAAATCGACCAAAAGACCTCCCCAAGCGCTCCTTTAGCTGATGCGCCAGATAAAGAAGGTTCTGCAAATGAAGATACGGCTCCATCAGATAAGAAAGTTGGGGAAACCATACCAAAAGAAGAGCCAAAGGGAGCAAAAAAGTCAAAGCCAGCTACAGGCGTAAAAAAACCTGCTGTTCCTATAGCGGAATAGCCCATGGCACGTTTTATATTCATCACAGGTGGCGTTGTTTCATCGTTGGGCAAAGGATTGGCTTCTGCAAGCTTGGGAGCCTTATTGCAAGCACGTGGCTATAAAGTCCGCCTACGTAAACTTGACCCATATCTAAATGTTGATCCTGGAACAATGAGCCCAACCCAGCATGGCGAGGTTTTTGTTACCGATGATGGTGCGGAAACGGACCTCGACCTTGGCCATTATGAACGCTTTACTGATGTAACCGCCAGACGAGGTGATAACGTTACTGCCGGACAGATTTATTCAAATTTGCTCGCAAAGGAGCGCCGTGGTGATTATTTAGGTGGTACTGTTCAGGTGATCCCACATGTAACGAATCTAATAAAAGAATTCGTTATGAAGGATACGGATGATGTTAATTTCATATTATGTGAGATTGGCGGAACAGTTGGCGATATAGAAGCGCTGCCGTTTTTTGAATCTATAAGGCAGATTGGTTATGAGCTTGGGCGCAGCAATGCAATATATCTGCACCTTACCTTAGTACCTTACCTTGGAGCTGCCAAAGAACTAAAAACCAAGCCAACCCAACATTCTGTTAGGGAACTCCGTTCAATTGGAATCCAGCCGGATATACTTCTGTGCCGCGCAGAGCGAGACATTCCTGAAGCGGAACGTAAAAAAATTGCACTATTTAGCAATTTGCCTGAAGAATGCGTAATTTCTGGGCCTGATGTGAAAAGCATTTATCAGGCTCCTCTAAAATATCATCAGGATGGCATGGATGTTCAAGTGCTAAAACGCTTTGGCCTGCCTTGTGATAAATCTCCTGACCTTTCCAAATGGGAAAAATTAGTTAAACATGACTTGTCCGAAAAAGACGAGATAAATATTGCCATTGTCGGAAAGTATACCGGCCTTAAAGATGCCTATAAGTCGCTTATCGAAGCACTAGACCATGCTGGTCGTGCCAATAATGTAAAGGTAAAGATAAAGTGGATTAATTCCCGCAATTTCTTGCGTGAAGACTGCGCTGAGAAACTTAGTGATATGCATGGAATACTTGTGCCCGGAGGCTTTGGTGAGGATGGGGTAAAAGGCAAAATTGCCGCTGTAACTTTTGCCCGCGAAAACCATGTACCATTTTTTGGTATATGTTATGGTATGCAGATCGCAGTTATTGAAGCTGCGCGAAATCTCGCAGGAATTGAAGATGCAACATCAAGTGAGTTTTCTCCTACTGGCACTAATGTTGTGGGCATAATGTCTGAATGGACGAAGGGTGATGCTAAAGAATATCGCAATAAATCTGGTAACTTAGGTGGCACTATGCGCCTTGGTTCCTATGATTGCGACATTAAGAAAGGTACACTTGCTCATAAAATTTATGGTAGCACCCATATAACAGAGAGACACCGCCACCGCTATGAGGTGAATGTAAATTATAAAGAAACCTTGGAAAAAGCAGGCTTGGTTTTCTCGGGAATGTCACCAGATGGAGCATTGCCGGAAATTGTTGAAAACCCTAAACACCCTTGGTTTATAGGTGTGCAGTTCCACCCCGAATTCAAATCGCGACCATTTAGCGCACACCCTGTGTTCAAGGAGTTTGTGGGAGCAGCGGTGAAGCATAGTAAGAAGTAGTTTGTGGTTCATGGTTATAAATCTTAACTATTGACCGCAAACCTTATGGAGAAACAAATGACAAAACAACACCAGATAAAAATAGGCAATGTAACCATGGGCAATGATTTGCCATTGGTTTTGATTGCTGGCCCTTGCCAGATGGAATCGCGCGAGCATGCTTTTGAAATGGCCGAGGAACTTACCAGAATCACAAAAAAATTAGGCATGGGATTTATTTATAAATCCTCATTTGATAAGGCCAACCGCACCAGTTTGAAAGCCACACGTGGCCTTGGTATCAAAAAAGCATTGCCTATCTTCAAAGAAATAAGTGAGAAATTTGGCTGCCCTACCCTAACCGATGTACACAACGAACAGCAATGCGCCGAAGTTGCGCCATTTGTTGACGTGCTCCAGATTCCGGCCTTTTTGTGCCGCCAGACTGATTTATTAATAGCTGCTGCAAAAACCGGTAATGTAATTAATGTTAAAAAAGGCCAGTTCCTTGCACCATGGGACATGAAAAACGTAGCGGCAAAAATCGCTGAATCTGGCAATAAAAACATCCTGCTAACCGACCGTGGCACTTGCTTTGGCTATAACACTTTAATTTCTGATATGCGCGGCCTGCCCATTATGGCGGAAACTGGCTATCCTGTTATTATTGACGCCACGCACTCTATCCAGCAACCTGGTGGACAGGGTGGTAGCTCTGGTGGGGAACGCAAATTTGTTCCGGTAATCTCACGGGCAGCCGTTGCTGTAGGTATTGCTGGCGTGTTTATGGAAACTCATCAAGATCCTGACAATGCGCCAAGCGATGGCCCATGCATGGTAATTTTGAAAGAGCTGGAAGGCATTTTAAAACAGTTACAATCTATAGATAATTTGATCAAAACCATTTAAGATTTTAGATTTTCTATTTATTAAATCTAAAATCTTAAATTCAAGTAAAGTATAAGAGGCAATAATGACAAAGATAAAAAACATCCACGCCCGTGAAATTGTTGATAGCCGCGGAAACCCAACAGTTGAGGTTGATGTTACATTAGAAAATGGCTCATTTGGAAGAGCTGCTGTGCCATCTGGAGCATCCACAGGCTCCCTTGAGGCATGGGAACTTCGTGATGGTGAAACTCGCTATCATGGTAAGGGAGTTTTGAAAGCAGTTGCTGGGGTTAATGGCGAAATATTCAGCAAACTAAAAGGCATGGATGCTTTAAACCAGACTGAAATTGACCACACAATGATTGCTCTTGATGGCACAAAAAACAAACAGCGACTTGGTGCAAACGCAATACTTGGTGTTTCACTTGCTACAGCAAAAGCAGCTAGCGCAAGCAAGGGCGTGCCTTTGTTTGAATACTTGGGTGGAGCGAAAGCTATAACTATGCCCGTGCCTATGATGAATATCATTAATGGCGGCGCACATGCCGATAACCCGATTGATATACAGGAATTCATGATTATGCCAGTGAGTGCAAAATCAATTTCTGACGCAATCCGTATTGGCGCTGAAATATTCCACACACTAAAAAAGATCCTCAAAGATGCCGGACACAACACAAATGTGGGCGATGAAGGAGGGTTTGCACCTAACCTTAAATCAGCAGATGAGGCACTTTCTTTTGTTATAAAAGCCATTGAGAAATCAGGATATAAGGCAGGCGAGGACGTTGTGATTGCGCTAGATTGCGCCTCAACCGAATTTTTCAAGAATGGCATTTACGATTTAGAAGGCGAAGGCAAAAAATTAACTAGTGACGAGCTGGTAAAATATTACGAGAAATTAATAGCAAGCTACCCTATTAAATCTATCGAAGATGGTATGAGCGAGGGCGATCATAAAGGATGGGCAGCTCTAACCAAAGCGTTGGGCAAGAAAATCCAATTAGTTGGTGATGATTTATTTGTAACCAATCCTGAGATTCTGGAGCAAGGCATTAAAGATGGTTTGGCCAACGCAATTTTAGTTAAAGTTAACCAGATTGGCACATTAACTGAAACATTAGAGGCCGTTGCGATGGCGCAGAAAGCTGGTTATAATGCCGTACTTTCTCACCGCTCAGGAGAAACTGAAGATTCAACAATAGCGCATATTGCAGTTGCCACCAATTGCGGCCAAATTAAAACCGGCAGTTTAAGCCGCTCAGACCGCCTTGCAAAATATAATGAGTTGCTCAGGATTGAGGAATATTTAGGAGCGCGCGCGGTTTATCCTGGAAGCAAAATTTTTGGGTAGTCAGTATAATGCCTATCCCTTTTTGAAATGAAGATTTCCTAGGAATTTTCTGTAAAATTTCTAGGAAATTCGCTGAGAATTTTTATTTTTTAATTATAAACTTTAAGTGCTAAACACTCTACTGTTTAGTCTCCTATCCCTTAGGGAGATGGCAGCATTAAGGGGTATAAATTTAAGCTTTAATACGCTAATGAAAGGTTTTGATTATCTCTCATTACAACTAATCTTAACCCTTCGCTTGGAGAGAAGCTTCTACCCCCAGACCACAGAAAGCGGCTCTATTCAAACACTCTTCAAATTATTTGAATGACTTATTAAGTTAGTCTTGCTTTTTTCAGAGATTTGTCATAAATGCATTATAAATTAATATATTAAGATCTCAATCTTTTTGGGATGCAATTTATAATGCAGGAATAGTGCGATGCCAGTTAAAGACAAAAGAGAGCTTATATTCCAAAAAGGCACTCCACAATATAATAAGAATTTAAATCACTCAAAAGTTTTGAGAGACCGAATTGATATGTTTCTTAAACATCAACAATATCGAGTCACGCCGATTCAACAGTGAAGTGCAACATGGATAAAGGAATTGAGGAAAGGAGTCAGGCAGCATAGAATACCTTAAGTTTCAAAAAAGGAAATTCTATGTATACCCACCTGACCCATGAGGAA
>Ga0114977_10000105_pt1 | contig 54414 bp, 44 predicted proteins | sample S_130805_MF_Meta_FD_87026 | JGI IMG/M metagenome (GOLD analysis project Ga0114977, IMG submission 87026) | Freshwater microbial communities from Lake Simoncouche, Canada to study carbon cycling - S_130805_MF_MetaG | ecosystem: Environmental > Aquatic > Freshwater > Lake | place: Lake...
ATTTTTGAGAAATTTTCTTTTAGTTTTTCTCCCGATCTATCTTCCGAACAATTGTCTACCACAATAATATCATAATTAGTATATGTGGTTTTAGATAAAGACACAAAAGTGTCATGTGTTAAATCATAACTATTCCAATTCACAATAATAATAGCGAGTTTTTTTGACATGAACTTTTACCCTTACTTATAATTTATATTGAAAATTAAGTTGCCCAACTATTTGATTTACATCACGGCCGGTTATAAAATATATATCCTGTGGTTGATATAACCACCAATTAAAATTATTGGTTCGTGTATAACTTAAGCGTGGACCAAATTGCCATTTCTTATATTGCCAATCAAGTTTTAAAGTAGTTGCAAAATCTACATAAAAACGTCTAAAATCTTGTGAGCCCACAAATGTGTATTCGTAAAAGTCGTTATTATGCACACGTCTTTCAACTGCAATGCCAATTCGATTTTGTTTTTCTCTCCAATTAAATTCAACTGTTTGAGAAGAGCCTCCAGGACCTACTCCTGCTCCTAATAATTGTCCGTCATTGGTAAAACCTTGCCTAACGTTCGCACCTAAATACCAACTTGGTGGTTCTGCATTGGTAAATTGTTCGGCTCTTGTTAATAATTGCAATTGAGACATCTCTCCAAGTATTTCCCAATAATAGGAATGTTTACTGCGTAATATTTTTTTAACGCCTAATATACTTGCAAACCCCTTATCGGGTTGTATGATCCAATTTCTAAAACTAGTATTATTCAAATTCCATCCAAATTCTCCATACATTGTTACATCTGCTTCAGGCATTTCATAAGTAAAATAAGTGCCAGTAAGTAAAATGGGTTTATTAATGCGATCATCAGGAATGGAAGTGAAAATATTTTTAACTGGGGAAAAATCTTGCCAACGATTCATTTCCTTATAATACTGCATATACATTTGTTCTAAACCAACTGTTAAATTTGGAATCCACTTGGGTTGAAAGCATAGCGTAAAGCCACTTATCCATCTGTCGTTGTAGGGCTTTGGTGCATAAAGCTTATTGCCATTAAAAGTTTTAAAAGGACTTGCTGGTGTCCATCCACCATTATAAATTTTTCCACTTATAATTTCAAATTCAAATTTTCCAATTTTTGTATTGAGTGGTTGTTCAGATGCAAATGAGACATGCGGAAAACCAGCAGCATTGGTAGATAAAAATAATGCGTTTCTTTGACCAGGGCCCCACCATTTATTTTCGCTTGATAAACTTAAGTTCAGTTTATTATAATGAAATTTTAAAAAAGACTGGCCTAATAAAAATTGACTGTATAGTTTTGTCCCCATTCGATTAGGTAGTTCAATTAAATTATAAAATCGGTAATAATCTTTCCAATAAACCTGGTCCATATCTAATGGAAATTCTTCAAAATTTTGATTTTGTGCTACCACTATTTCAGGAGCAAACTGGGCTTCTAGAAATTTCCATTGGGCATTCACACCCACTCTTGTAAATTGTTGCAATCCTTTTGAGGGAACCATAGACCCATCATTCCAATTATAGGGATGATCTTGAACCCATTGTATTTTATTTAAGATTGGTAGCATACTTAGAACAATACTATCTACTTTTTTTTCTGGCAATAAAGGCAGTTTATATAATGCTGATTTGGAATTGGTATCCTTCCATAAATTTTTTACTGCTATATAATTGTCATTTCTAAAATCGGCTTGTGCAACAACTTTTTGCTCTAGGCTAAATATACAAAAGATGATGCTCGCCAAAATTCTCCCATATTTTTTAAGTTGCTTACTGTTCATTCCTAAATTTTTGAACAATAAAAACATATAATAGTAAACAACTTGCTTCAATTAAAACTGGGTAATACCCTGCATAACTTGCAGGCAATCCTAGCTTTAAAGCATCTATGGATAATAAAGAAATAAATAAAATAAAAATGCCTGCGCCAAAATAAGCAAGGAATTTTTTTTCTAAAATAAGTTCGGCAACATTTAAAACGTTTAAGGCTATTAACAAGGGCACTGGACTGATGAGCTGTACTAAATGCGCTGCTTCATTAAAGAATGCAGTATTATTATTTTTACCTAAAAAAAGTATAGTCAATAATTGTTCAGGGAATAAATACATGATAGCACCTGCTAAAATGCAAAAGGCAGATAATATTATATTTTGTTGCTTCTTTAATTTTTTCCATTGTGCAAAGCCAGCATGATGAGTTCCTGCGGCATGTGGCATCACCGCCGAGCTATAGGCATTCACTAACATTCTAAAACTTGAGATTAGCTTATCTATTAAGCCATAGGCTGATAAAAACAAGGGTGTTACAAAGGAAGGCAATGCAAATAAAAATAAAGATTGTTGCAAGTGAACAGTTAAACCATTGCCTGTTACTAAAATATTGGTTTTAAATAATTGTTGCAGTCTTGTAATAGTTGGAAAATATTGTATTGTTCCTTTTTTTAAGAAAGTGCTTTGTAAATAAAATACATTCAAAAGAAGCATCATCATCCCAATGATAAATAAAGAGATTTCAATTATTTTATCATTCGTTCTTAATAAAAAAATAATTAGTAATAAAGCAAGCCGTAACAATAAATTTAATACTGTATATCTATTTACTTTATAGGTGGCTATTAAATAAAATTGTGGATTGATAAACTCTGCTACGATCATAGGCAGTACCAGTATATAGTAGATGCCATGGTTGGCTATAAACGGTAAAATACATGACACCACAATGGCAAGCAGAAGCGGAAAGAATCTGATAGCCAATGTCTCTGCTAGAATAGTTTGTCTTTGTGTTTCTGTTGTAGCGTTTCTAATTTCTACCACTGCCGTTTGTGATGTACCAAAATTTACAAAAATAGAAGCTAGTACCGAAAATGATAAGGCTAAAAAATAGCCGCCTAGTTTTTCGGTTGCTGTATTATGAATTAAAATAGGTATAACCAATAATTGAAAAATGGCATTCGTAATATTTAATACGAGCAAGGATGCAAATTGATTAATAGTAGGTAAGTGTAGCTTCATGCTTATGGTGAAGTATTTATTAACTTTACGGTGATGCCTCCCATAGACCATGATTCATCACAGAGTTGGTTAGATACATTTGTTTGTATTAATAAATCTTTAAAATTAATAGTTACCTTATTTCCTGTATGTGAAATTGTTTTTACAATTTTATAAACTGCAGTTCCAAACGTCATGCCCCAAGTACAAATACCTGGTAAAATAGAAACCGCCTCCGTTTTTGATGGGTTATTAATACTTCCAGCACTATAATTTGCAGGGTATGATTGATATAGGCAATACAATGTATTACAGGGCGAATTGGAAAAAGTTGCATTCACTAAATCCTTGCCATCTACTTGCATGATCCAAATATCTGGCCCAGTTATACCGCCAAAATTATTATTGCCATCCCAGGTATCATGAAAATAAGGTTCGGCGGTTATTTGTATTGCTTTATGAGATGGCAAATTATCTATGGTTAGGCTAAAGCCCCCGTTATTATATCTTCCTACAAATAACTCCCCGTCTTTTTTATATAATAGTGCCCCCTGTAATTTTTCGGTAGACCCTGTTTTAAAATTATTATTATACACTATGGTTTCGTCATAGCCAGATTTACTACATCCTGATAATGAAAAACCCACCCCAATGAGGAGGAGCAATTTTAATTTGGCAGTAAAGTTTTTGAGATGAAACATAAGTCGTTTTTAAATCTTTTATTGATTGGTTTTTTTGTCTAATGAGGCGTCTTGTTTTTGGACTTAATTTGTATGCTAATTTTTTAACAAAGCGCTGCCCCTCTTAGTCCCATTTTTGATACGCAACTGACTAAAAAACAAAGGTTTATTTATATATAACAAAAATATTCAAAATAATTTAGAACCCCCTTAAAAAGGGGATTAAATTAACTCTATTTTAGAGGGTTTTGGCCCTCATTTGTTTAATGGGTGGGGATTACCTAGAAAGCCTATAAATAGTTAAGGCTGCGCGCTTTATGAGATAAGGCAATTCTTTGAGGTTGATGACTTCGCCAGGGGCGTGGGCGCCTCGGCCCGAGGCGCCTAATCCATCGATGCAATCTACATAAGCCGCTATATAAGAAATATCACCTGCACCGCGGGATCCTGGGTCACCGGCAACGGTGCCCCCCACGCCCATATCCTTCGTAACGCCACTTATTACATCGAGTACTTTATTATTACCTTCTGTAGGAGCCATACTTGGAATGCCATCTTCAAAATGGATAGTGGCTTTGGTGCCTGTTAAACTATTATCTACAATGGCTTGCATTTTTTTTCTGGCATTTATTTTTTGTTCCTCTGTTAAAAAACGAAGATCGCCCGTAACAGTTACTGCAGGAGAAATAATATTTGATTTACCGATAGCCGTTCCGGTGGCTTTGGTTTCATCATAATTCATTTCTGATCCACCAATAAATACACCAGGATTAAATGTTAAATATTTTTCGGTGCTTAGTTGTACTCTAAATTCATTTACAATTCTTGCTGCTTCATAAATAGCACCATAACCTGCACTTGGTGTAAACACGCCCGAGCTATGTCCTGTTTTTGCTTTCACATCTAAGCGCCAACCACTTGCACCTCTTCTTGCAGTTGCAACAGAATTTAATCCATTCGCACCTTCAAATGCTAAAGCGATATCTGTTTGTTTTGCAGTTTCTATAAAATCTCCTCTACTTACTTCTCTCGGATAACCTGCGTGTTCTTCATCGCCTGTTAAGTAAGCAATAATATCGGTGTTCTTAAGCAAACCCTCTGCCTGTAAGGCTTGTAGGGCAATAATCATTACCACATCTCCTCCCTTCATATCATTTACACCTTGACCCGTTGCAGTAGAATCATTGATCATCGTAAACGGATTCGCAGGCATGTCTGGTTCAAACACCGTATCTAAATGTCCTATTAGAAAAAGTTTTTTTCCTTTTTTTATTTTCGCATTATCAAATCCAGTACTCGCTACTAAATGACCAGCTCTGCGTAAAGAGTCTGGCATAGGGATCCACTTTGTTTTAAAATTTGCTTTCTCAAATTCACGAGAAAAAATTGCACCCACTTTTTTAACGCCTTCCATATTTAATGTGCCGCTATTAATATTAACCGATTCTTTTAATAATGCAATAGCTCTTGGCATATTCGCATCTATATAGTCCATTACTTTTTGTTCTTCTTTACTCAATGCATTAACCGTTTTAAGCGATTGCGCATTTACTGTTGTAAGTGTAGTTAAAACAAAAAATAGAAATGTAAGCGTTGTTAGAATTATTTTATTCATAGCAGAGTATTTAAAAAGGTATTTGATATCGCATTTGACGATTCAATATACATAATTTTACCGCTACTCCACCACTCCTTCTGTAATAATAACATCGCTTAAGGCGCCGGTACAAACGCCTTTAATGGTAATGGTTTCGCCCACTTTTTGAGTAAGTGGCGTGGTGCTTATTAAAGTAACCGATACATTAGAAAAAGAATCGGCGCGACCTATGATAACTGTAATTTTTCCTTCCTGATTTTTATCGATACTCACAATAATACCTGTTACCTCAATGGCTTTATTTAAGTACTTACTATTCGCTTCTTTTTCATTGGCCTGGAATTGTGCACTTAATGAATCTGCAACAATCACAATTCCTTTTTCAGATTGCACATTACGGTGATGCGTTTTAGAATATACAAAAACATAATAATAGCCTCCCAATGCAGAAATGGCTACTACTGCAATTGCATAAATTAATTTTGTCATTTTTCGCATGGCTTTTGTGTATTCTTAAAATTAAATGATTACCACTTTATATTCTTAAGTTCTTTTGGTTTTTTTAAAGTAAACACCCTAGATATATTAAATCCAAATCTTAAATCTCCTTTTCCCCAACTTCCCGATGTTTCATTTATAAAAGTACGTTCGGTCATACCTGTTGAATTAGATACATGTAATTGAAACACATGCCCCCCTGTTTCTATGTCAACCCCTACTGATAATGGATTATAATAGCCGTCTAATTTATTAAATCGATAATAATATTCTGTCGTAATGTTTACACGCTTACTCACCCTTTGTCTAAATCCTAGCCCTAGTGAATAAAAATCATTGGGGATAGTGCTATTGTCTACCATATTATAATGTATCATAGTAGGTGTAACCTGCATGGAAAAATAGTCATTGAACTTACTAGCTAGTAAGAATTGATGTGCAAAGGAAAACTTATCAGAAATATATGGCGTATAAGTGGTGGTGGTTTCTTTTAATGACTTAAAGATGGCTGTACCTGCATAACTTAAACTAAAAGGAATAACCCTTGCACCTTCTTCTTGTCTTATAATTCTATATTTTACAAAAGCATCAAATTGTTTTTCAAAAGTACTACGTCCAATTCCAATCATTAATTTTTTAGTGATGCCATAATCAAGCCCAATGCGCATAGTAGCTTGGTCTAACCCGAAAAAATTGTATCCACCTTGATTAATAGCGCCAAAGCGATGTAAGATTCTAAAATCTAATACCCCTGCTCCCGCATTTTCAATGGACTGGCCATTCACTATTCGTGTTGATTTAAAAATGCCTGTTACAATATCCTGTGTTGTAGTAGTGGTGGAATCTGCAAATAAATCAATGGGCTGCGTTTGTGCACTTACATTGAATTGTAAAACTATACATAAGAAACCTATACTTAACGAACGTAAAAACATATTCTTAGTTTTGATATTTACAATTCACTTTTATTTTTGCCTCACTAGCAATTTTTTCTCCAATATATAATCCCTTAATGCCATAGTCTTTTATTTTTACACTAAACTCGCCAGTAATAGTAGGCTTCCCGTCTTGTACTTGCAAGAACCCACTGGTGGCAACCTTTTGAGCAGTTCCATGAATGGTTAAATTGCCCTCTATATCAATAGGGTAATTACCGTCTTTTGTAAAAGTTATTTCTTTTATGTTTTTGATATAGCCTTTAAAGTCGGCTTTGGGAAACTGTGTAGATTCCATATAATTCTCATTAAAATGGTCTTCCATTAATTGATTCTCGAACTTGAACCCCTTTATTAATACGCCAAAAATTATTTGACCTGTTGCATCTACAAATTTAGAATCTACTTGATTATTCACTGCTGCAATTTTTTCAATCCCTCCTGTAGCATTAAAAAAGAGTTGACCCGTTTTAGTTGCATACACTTTTTGTGCAGTTACATTTTGTAAACTTCCAAACTGCATTCCCATCATCATTAATAAGGGAATTACAATTTTTTTTATGGTTGAATTTTTGATCATATTATTTATCTTTTTTAATTATTGATAGCCCCTTTATTAATCCACACTACTATTTTATTAATAGTACACACATCTAATTTTGCCATATTCTTTGGCATAGGAGAGGCCTTACCATTTTGTAATATAGAATTGATAAATCGGCCATCTGTTATATAGGGCTTTAGCGTTGTATAACTATTTAGTAAAATACCTCCCCCACTTAAATTGGCCGTTGTGGCATCATGACAGCTATAGCATTTGGAAACTAATATACTTGTTATGGTGGTGCTATAGGTAATATTAGTAGTATCGCAAGTGGGAATAGCTACCTGCGGATACACTTGGTCTTTCTTATCATAATAACAAGAAGTAAATGTGGTCATTGCAATACATGCAATAGCTATTTTAAAATGATTGCGCATATTATTGAGGATAGCCTTTTTGTATCCACTTTTGAATTTGGATTATTTTACAATCAACCATTTTTGCAGATGGCGGCATTCTTTTAGAAGCGACTATGGTGCTTGCATAATTTATCGCATTTAAAAATACAGAGGTATTTGCCGTGATATACGTTTTAGCACTTGCGTAATCTCCTAAATAAATATTTGCAGAGCCTGGTTTCGTGCCATGACAACCACCACAATTTGTAGAAATAATGGTTTGAATGGCTCCAGCATAAGTAAAGTTGGTTGTATCACATACATTGGTACATTGAGTATTAAGTGCACCTTGATCAATCCATTTTTTTATAAGGGCTATATGTGTAGCGGTCATTTGTGGGCTGGAGCGTGGTGGCATACCATTCCCTATGATGGTATAAAACTTACTACTTGTAGCATTTTTTGCTCTAATTCCATTCATCAAATGTCCATAGTCGGTGGTAATGACACTTTCTCTATGGCTACCCGCATCGTGACATCCAGCTGAACCGCAATAACTTACATATAGAGGCAATACATCGGTATTAAAACAAATCGTATCAGAAACGGGTGCTGGTGTACCGCCTGTAGGAGTAGTAGGACTACCTCCTGGAGGTGTTACTACTACAATGGGATCTAATGACAAACCAGCCTTGACCGTAATAATATCATGCTGACATGCAGTAAATAAAATACTACTTAGAAATAGGATGCTTGTATGAAATAGTATTCTACGCATGTTGATGTAAAAATCTGATTTTTTGTATTGCTACAAAATTACAAAATTGGATGTTAAGTAATTTATAATACATAGGAAAAACAGATGTTAGTTTGCGTAATTAAAATTGTATTACAAAATCTTAGTGTCATAGGTTAATAATAGATAATTTGTTTTTCGTAATCTTTAGGTTCTTTATTTATCAAACTGTAATGGAACATTAATTTTTACACTAAAATTACGGCCCATATTATACACCCCTGTTCTACCTGTTAATACATTCTGTGCAGTATATTTTAATCTACTTAGATGATTCTGATAAGCAACATCGGTAAGGTTTTGCGCAACTAAAGCGATACTAAATAATTGCTTCCCCTTTTTATTTACATGCGTACCAGCGCCTATATTGATTAAAGTATACCCTGGAGTTTTGGTTTCTGTATTATAGCCCGTGAATGGATTATTTTGAGTGGCTACATTATCAAATTGTAATGATGCGTAGGTATTAGAAAATTGATCATTATTTTTTTGAAGCTCATATCTTAATTCTGTAATCCAGCGCATACTCGGAATAGTAGGTAAATTAATACTTCCTGCTAATGCTTTTTTAAATGTTCCATTTACAATAGACACTGTATTTTCAATATGTAAACCATCTAAAGGATGTGGGTGTATATCTAAATTAAATTCAGCACCAATTAGTTTTGCATCTTGTTGATTATACGCAAACGCAAAATATTCTTTTCCTTCTGGACCAGTAAGAATAGAGTCGGCTCCATGTGCGCCAATTAATTTTTGATAAAATATATAGTTGGTAACATTATTATAAAATGCATTACCAGTAAAAGAAATATGTTCGTTGCTCCATTCTAGGCCTGCATCAAATTGTAAACTTTTCTCCGAAGCCAAATTGGTATTTCCATATTCATATCGATTGGTACCCTCATGTGCGCCATTGCTACCCAGTTCAGATAAATTGGGCGCGCGGTATCCGCGTGCAATATTAAATTTAAAAATTAAATCATCAGTGGCTTCATAGGTCATTCCAATGGATCCTGCGATGTCGCCATAATTTTTTTGTAGCCCATTAAATTCAATCCCTTTTTTATCTATTCTAGCACCGCCGCTCCAATTAAATTTATCGATATGTTTTTGCGTATAAAAAAACAAGCCTACTTCCACCGATTTGTATTCGGGGATTAAAGCTTCTAAGCCTTTATTTTTATTTTCTTGCTGTAATCCATTCACTCCAATAGTATGTTTCCAATTATTTATTTCTGGTAATAAATATTGAAAGGAATAATTAAGCGTGCCTAAATCAAAATACAAACTCTTTTCAGTTGGATCTATTACATTGCCAAACTCTTGTCTTTGATTGCGTTGATAAGCTATATTGGCTTTTAATTTTCCTGTGCCCCAATTAATACTATTATCTAAAATGTATTTAGTGTGTTGTATATATTGATAAGGCACATTAGGCGTGGTAGCATTAAAGTCTGCATCAGTTGCCACAGCTTCTTCTACGTTTCCGTTTATATTGACAGGTTTTACAAAGGCTCCACTCGCATTGCGTTCGCCTTCAATCATTCCCAATTTTTGACTAAACTTATTAATGATTAGATGACTATAGCCCCATTCTTTTTCTATCCCTAGAAATCCGCCCCCATTTAATTCATTATACTTTGAATTATATACATAGCCATCATATTTATTTTTATAATCTGATGCTTTTTTAGAAGATGCGTTCAATCCCCATACCAAACCATTATTATTACCTGCTAAGTCGAAGTGATAACCTTGTAAATTATTATTAGATTGATAATTGCTAAAAACATTTCCTCTAATAGCACCTTCAGCTACTGGTAAATTAGATATAATATTGATGACGCCTGATAAAGCTTCACTACCATAAATAATAGAAGCGGGCACTTTTAATACTTCTGTTCTGGTTACATTGTATTCATCTATCTCAATACCGTGTTCGTCGCCCCATTGTTGACCTTCTTGTTTTACACCATCATTTAAAACCACCACTCTATTATAGCCCAGTCCTCTTATAATTGGTTTTGAAATAGCCGGGCCAGTACTTAATTGTGTCACGCCAGGAGTTTTGGAAAGCGCATCAATAAAGTTGGTAGAAACGCCTTTGAAAAAATCTTCTTTCTTGATGATACTTATGGGTGTAGGTGTTTTTTTACTAGAGGTAGTGCGTAAAAAACTCGTAACGGTTACATTGGTATTCTCTACTACTGCATGATTTAAGGCAAAATCTTTTTCAGTATTTTTTTCAATGGTGAGCGTTAAAGTTAACAAGCTATAGCCAATATAGCTTACTTCTACAATATAGGTGCCTGGTGTTATACTAATTTGATAAATGCCTTTATCGTTGGTGACTACCCCTTTTTTTAATTCTGGAAAATAGACGGAAGCCCCTTGTAATAGTTGGCTGTTGGTTTCATCAGTAATTTTACCTGATAGCTGAACCGTCTTAGCTATAGGTATAGCATTTGCTGATGGTTGCCAAGCAAGAAATGTGAAAAATAATATAGAAAAAAACCTAAACATAAAATACAATTAAATTCAAAGTGATGGAAGAAATTGAAATTTTAAAGTTTACCTAATAAAATAAATTAGTAAGTAGTGCTTTAAAATGCTGCCAATAACAAGGAGAAAAATAAATTAACTAAAACGCTAACCGATTTTACAATTGGCTTTTCGAATTAAAAATTTATTTCAATTCGAAATCACTATACGGCAGGAGGGCCCCTAGAATCTAATGTATGTCTATTGTTAGAAAAATAAAAAGCAACTAAATGAGTATTGGTTGCTGCTATAACAATGGGATGTATTAATTGAATGGTAATCGTAAAATCTGTAAATGGAGAAGCTGCTACTAAATTATCATGCGAACAATGAATGCTTGCATTTTCAACTTGATCAATAGGTAAATCCTTATGAACATCACACCTTATTTTGTCGGCATGTTTTGCAACTATATCGTGAATAGTTTTTTGCGAGGTAATGCTAAATGCAAAAACGAGTAGCATTACTACCGCTAAAAATTGTCGTATGTTTTTCTGATATAGCATTATGAAATTTCAGTATGAAGTACAAAAACAGGTTCTGAATACCTTAAAGTTACGCCAAGTTTGCTATAATTCAAAAGCTAGTATATGGATGGCCCCACTGGGTGTTCTGCAGTAAATGGATACCCAATTAATTTTGATATAGTGGCTGCCAATTGCTTTTGAAATAGTTGTTGGTCCTTGGTTTGTTCTCCCAATGGGCCAATTTTTTTAACATCTGGGCCCAATAAAGCAAACCAAATACTTGAAGCTCCTTTGACATCAGCGCCATGATCGGTCCAATCATTTCCAAAACCGCGACCATGATCGGTGGTTACTAATATATAAGTATTGTCTTTATAGCCTGGGGTAGTTTGAGCCCAATTCCAAATATCTCCAATCCATTCATCTACTTGATGTACAGCATCTAAATAATTACTGTAATTCCCATGATGTGCCCATTCATCAGTTTCTCCATAACTAATATACATGGCCTTCGGTTGTTTCGTTTTTAAATAATGCATCGCCTGATAATGGGTGAACACATCCAAACATTCCACTTCTTTAAAGGGCTTATAACTATCTTTTAATAAAGAAGATAGTAAGTCAGTGGTAGCATCTTTAAGTATGCTACTAAAAGATTCAAAACCATTAATTACAGGAAAACCAGAAACTGATTCATTTAAAATTCTATCATATGCATCCCATGCTCCAAAGGCAACTACTTTTCCTTGATAGGGTTTTTGTTTATTTAAAAAAGCTAACACATTAGAATGAGGATTCGGCGGATACTCATTTGAATTAATGGCTGTATCAGGATAACCTGTAAATATTTCATTATAGCCTGGATAAGAGAACCAATAAGGGTTGGCAACATCAACTTTATTTTCTTTATTTCTATTGCCATACAATTGACCCTGACTTGTAACGGTGTTCCAAAAAAATGGCATCAATAATTTTTGTCTTTCACTAATAGTATTCGCTCCATATTTTTTATAGATATAACTACTATCTCCATGATTAAATTTTGATTGATTGGCAATATCAAAATTCATTCCGTTAAAAACTTCCTGCCATCTAAAACCATCTGTTGTAATAATAATTAAGTTAGGCGCATTTGTATTGGCTTTTGCATTACTATTAGTTTGTGCATGCATTTGTACAGAAACAAATAATTGTATTATCACCAATGCAATAAGGAAGGTTGTTGTTGAATCACATTTGTGAGAGATGATTTTAATTTTCATGAGGTTCCTTTAGATGCAGTAAAGGTAATTAATGTCGATTATTATCTATAGGACAAGGGATCGCTGGATAGTATTATTCAACTAGTAAAGTTTTGGATATTAACCATATGATTTTGAACCTTTTAGCCTTTTTAATGTTAATGTAATAGATTGATTAACAAAGAATTAATTTGGAATTAGGTAATTAATACTTAATTTTGATGTTTAAACAACGAAATATATAAATATTATGAAATTATTAGATGCATTACAATGGCGTTATGCTGTTAAGAAAATGAATGGAACAAAAATTCCTACTGAAAAATTAGATACCATTATAGAAGCAACTCGCTTAGCGCCTAGCGCTTTTGGTTTAACTCCTTATACAATTATTGTTGTAGAAGATGATGAAACAAGAAAAAAATTACAACCTGCTTTTTATAATCAATCACAAGTGGTGGATGGATCTGCAGTAATTATTTTTGCAGTATGGAATACTATTTCTGAAAAAGAAGTAGCAGAATACATGCAAGATATTGCTGACCAAAGAGGTGTACCGGTTGATTCATTGAAAGATTTTTCTGGTTACATTAATGGCTCATTAAAAAACTTAACGCCAGAACAAGCAAGAGTTTGGGCTGATAAGCAAGCTTATATTGCTTTAGGTTTTAGTTTAGTAGCTGCTGCTGCTGAACAAATTGACGCAACTCCTATGGAAGGTTTCGCACCTGATGCAGTAGATGAAGTATTAGGTTTAAAAGCGATGGGCTTACATAGCGCTGTAGCATTAACTTTAGGTTACCGTGATGCGGCGAATGATTATTTAGTGAATGCTAAAAAAGTTAGAAGAGCACATTCTAAATTAATTATTAAAAAATAATTAATTTACTATCTTATAAGATTCAATTAAAAAGCCCCTCGAAATTTCGAAGGGCTTTTTAATAAGTGCTATTTTATATTTACATAATTTAATCGGCTTTCATCACCGCAGATCTTGGTCCAATTCCATTTTCATTAAAAGCTTCTATTTGAAAATAATAATGATCATTTTTTTCTAGTGCCGTGCAGTAGTATTCACTTACGCCATAAACCATTACACTATTGTATAATTTATGAGGATCACTGCCGAAATAAATATGATACCCAGTGGCATTAGGGTTCACCGCCCATTTTAACCAAGCGTTTCTTCTTTCACTATCCCCTCTTAAGGGTACAAAATTTTGTACTGCACCTGGATGAACGCCTGTGCCTTTTCCAAATACACGTAATCCGCTTATCGCAAATTTACCCGTTGGCATATGAATATTAACCATTTTAATATAACGCGCTTGAATGGTTTTGGGTAAGACTACATAATCATGTGGCACATCGGTTTTGTTTTTTGATTTATCTATTATCAATTTCCATGTCTTCGCATCATCGGATGCAAAAATTTGATATTGATGATAAGTCGTTAATTGCTTCCCCATTAATTCAACACCTTCATCGGCATAATTTACTTGAATGGCTTCAATGGTGCTTTTATTTCCTAAATCGGTTTGTATCCACTCTCCTACATTGGCAGTTGTAGCAGACCAATATGTTTTTAAATTTTCATCCACAGCATTGTTTGCAGTAAAGGCACTTAAGGTAGAAGACACTTGTACGGGTTTATTATAATTTAATAACATCCACCCAGTAAATTGAGAAACATCGTGATTGGCAGCCGCGTGTGGTATATAATGTGGATAGTCTCCGTAGGAAGTATTGCTATATAAAATACCATCGGTATCTATTTGTGCTGGCCATATACCATTGCGTCTTTCAAAATTATTTTTTACAGAAATGGCAATGGTTGAGATATGCCACCATTGTTTATAAATATCTTGATAGGTCGCGCCATGTCCCGCTCCTCGAGCAAAGCCGCCGGGTTTATAAGAAAATGGATTGTGTTTTTGATACGTAAAAGGTCCTAATGCTTTATCACTCACATAAACGCCATCCCCATAGCCACTGAATTCTGTACCGGGTGCGCCATATTGTAAATAATATTTTCCATTTTGTTTATTCATCCAAGCCCCTTCCATAAAGGGTTTCAAGAATGTATTGTCTTGGTGTTCACCAAATCTTTCCCAACCATGAATACTATCCACTAAATGAATTAAAGATTGTCGTTCTCCAATAGGTGCAAAAGTTTTTCGATCTAACTCTTGTCCATAGATAGGATAAAAATTACTTGAGCCATGATAGATATACAATCGGTTATCATCATCTAAAAATAATCCTGGATCCCATGCGCCTACTTTAAAACTATCCACTGCAATATGCCAATCATCTTTTGTGGGATTAGTACTATACCATAGTGAAAAGTTTTTTTCGTAGGTAGAACCAATGACTAATAAACTATCCCCTAGTACAACACTGGCTGGCGCACATAATTCATCATACACGCCGTTCCAGGGTCTTAAAAATTTACGAGAAATAAATTTCCAATCTTTCATATCACTACTCCACCAATATCCCCATTGATTGGTACTGAATAAGAAATATTTATTATCATACACAGAAATAATAGGATCGGCTGTTGCGCGGTGCTTTCCATTTTGTACAAAATTGGGAATAGGGCAATAACCATAATCGATATTAATCGGGTTACAATAAGTTGCTTGTCTATCGGGAATTGTAGCACTCATTGCCGGTTTTTGAGCTATTACGCTTTCACTAAACATGCCATTAAATAATACACCATTAAATAGCATGGCCACTAAGAATAATATCCTTTTCATAATTACCATTTTGAAGAATAAATATACTATTTATATACATCTAGAACTTAGAAAAAAGACTAAGCTTAGAGAAGGGTTTCATAGCGTATAAATACTTGAATTTCAATTAAATAAACTACTTATTTTCGGTTTTGGAAGGTATTAAGAAAAAATAAAAATGAAAACATAATAGTAATTATGCGCATAAATTTAAATAATACGTATCTTTATAAAATATTATATACTGATACTATGAAAGCAAGATTAAATATAACCATTGAAGCTCCTCTTTTGAAAGAGGTAAAAAAAATTGCCGCTAAAAAAAATATAAGCGTTTCTGAAATGGTAGAAAATTATTTTGAAATTATTACTAGACCAAAGAGAAAATTGCTTACCGAAATTTTGGACAAATTACCAAAAGTGAATATTCCAGAAAATAAAAAGTTAAGTGAATTATATTACGAAGAAAAAATGAAAGAATACAAAAATGAGCAATAAGATATATATAGATGCAAATTTAATTTTAGATTATTGCTTAGACAGAGATGGGAAGTCAAATGCAAAAATAATATTAGATGCCATAAGTAATGGGGATGCTAGAGGATATATAAGCGGTTCAATAGTACATATTTTAAGTTATTTTCTTTTGAGAGTTTTTGGAGTAGAAAAAACAAAAGAAACTATTTTAGCAATTATAGAAGATTTTGAAATTATTGATATGCCAAAAGAAAATATAATTCAATCCTTACATTCTAAAATGAACGATATCGAAGATGCGCTGCAATATTATGTTGCACTTCATCATAATATGAACTATTTTATTTCCAATGACAAACAATTAAAAAAAGAAGGATTAACTACCCTGCCTGTTTTAAAACCGTCGGATTATATAAAAGAATTTTTATAATAAATTATTTCCCTTCCTTCATCCAATTTTTAAAGGCTGTATAATTAGCAGCTAAAGGAATAGAAATCTTTTTCTTATCTAATAAAAATTTAACCGAATCGGGTATAGCAATAGTTTGCCCAATGGCTTCTTCCACTACATCTGGAAACTTTACTGGATGCGCGGTTTCTAATATTATAGCGTTACGACTATTAGTATTATTTTCAGCGTTTGAACTTGTATTATTCTTTTCTAAATTGGCTAAGTAAATTTCAGCTGCTGCAAAGGCTACTGCCCCATGTGGGTCTAAGGTATAGTTATTGGTTTTATATACTCTAGCAATAGTGGCTTTGGTGGTAGTATCATCAATACTATAGCTTGATAGCGCCTTGGTTAAGGATGGAAAATTATTTTCAAGTATTTCCATAATACGCACAAAATTACTTGGATTGCCTACATCCATTGCATTAGAAACGGTTGCTATCGCTGTATGTATTTCATATTTTTCTGTAGCTAAATACCTTGTCACTACATCATTTGCATTACAGGCTGCTACAAAATGTCCTAAGGGTAAGCCGCTTGCCTTCGCCATCATGCCTGCACATATATTTCCAAAATTACCACTAGGTACCACGATATTCATTGGTGGGTAATAACCGTTTGCATCTTGCTGGGTAGCCACCCATTGCTGCCAAGCAAAGAAATAATATAATTGTTGTGGCAACCATCTTGCTACATTAATAGAATTGGCAGATGTTAAATTAAATTGCTCGTTTAATAATGGATCCATAAAAGCCTCTTTCACTATTGCTTGACAATCATCAAAACTTCCCTCTACTTCTAAGGCTGTAATATTTTGACCACAAGTAGTTAATTGTAATTCTTGTATGGGACTTACTTTTCCTTTCGGATATAAAATAATTACATTCACCCCTTCTACTCCTAAAAAGCCATTCGCAACAGCACCTCCTGTATCTCCGCTAGTAGCCACTAATACGGTAGTCGGTTTATTGCTAAAATTAATTTCTGTATGAGGCTTAGCTATTTTTTCAGCTTCTTTACTTTTTTGTTTTGAATAATATCCTAAGCACCTGCTCATAAATCTTGCTCCTACATCTTTGAATGCTAAAGTAGGTCCATGAAATAATTCAAGAGATGAAATAGTATCTGTAATAGGCACTAATGGGAAATCAAAGTTTATTGTTTCTGCACAAATTTGTTGTAAGGATGCATCGTCAATCGTACCACCCACATAAGGTTTCATGACTTCAAAAGCCAAACTGGCTTTATCTAAGGTTTTAAATCTTTCTATTTGCGCAGCTGTAAATTTTGGAATCTCTATAGGAAAATACAATCCTTTATCAGGTGCCTGCCCTGTAATGGCGGCCGTTCTAAAATCTACATTAGGGGCTTTTTTTCCTAAACTGTAATACTGCATGTTCTGTTTATATTATTCCTAAGGTTATTATACTTAATGTTTTCTGCTACGCTGCAATCTCTACTCCAGCTTGGTTTATAGTGGTAACATATGTATGATGTGGTAAACCCATTCCATCATATAATTGTTTCATTTCTTTTTCAACGGCTACTGCTATTTCCTTTGTTTTACTTAACATAAATATAGAAGGTCCTGAGCCAGAAATACCACCACCCAAGGCACCTGCTTGTTTACAGGCTAATTTTAAAGCATCAAAGCCTGGAATTAAAATAGAACGAACGGGTTCAATAATTACATCTTCTAAAGATCTGCCAATTAATTCATAATCTGATTTCATAAGACCTGCTACCAAACCTGCAATATTCCCCCATTGTTTGATGGCATCTTTTAATAATACTTGTTGTCTTAATATACTTCTTGCATCTGCCGTTCTTACTTCTATTTGTGGATGTACAATTGTTACATATAATTGCGGTGATGGTAAGGCGATTATTTCTAAAGGGAAGATAGAACGTACCAAAGTAACGCCACCAAAAATACAAGGTGCAATATTATCGGCATGTTTTACCCCTGATGCAAGTTTTTCACCATTCATTGCAAAGCGCACCAAATCATCTTTAGAAAAAATATTACCTAATAAATGATTGGCTCCCACTACTGCTCCTGCGGAGCTTGCTGCGCTTGAACCTACACCACTACCGGGTTTGATGAGCTTATTTATTTTAACTTCAAACTTAATTGCAGAAACACTTTGTTGTTTTGTTTCGAGACTGTGTGCTGTATTGTTGTTATTGATTCTTTCTTCGTATTCTTCTATTAACGCAAGTAAGGCTGCGCCCGCTACATTTTTTTCTGGATCTGTAGGTAAATTATATTCATCTATATTAATAATAGTAATGCTAGGTTCGTTATTTACTCTTGGCATCCATCTCATTTCCATTTCATCATAGGGATTGTTCACAGCAAAGCCCAAAATATCAAATCCGCATACCATATTGGCTACGGTAGCTGGGGCTTTTATTTTGATCCATTGATTTTGAGGAAACATTTAAATGCTATTTAGGATATTAATAAGACTTTATTTTTTTTAACTGATATTCTTTAAAATAATTAAATCTTTATTTAATACAATTTAACGTTATTTTATTAAACCCTTGCTGCTCTTATAATGTCTGCAAATACGCCCGATGCGGTAACATCTGCGCCTGCACCTGCTCCTTTCACCACCATCGGCAATTCTGGATAACGCATGGAGTAAAATAGTACTAAATTGTCTTTGCCATATAAATGATAAAAATCTGAACTTGGCTCAATATGTTGTAAGCCTACTTTCGCCTTTCCTTTTCCATCGGCTGCATTTTCAAAACTGGCCACAAATTTTAGTTTGCAATTTTTAGCAGCCGCCGCTTCATATATTTTTTTGAAATGCGGTTCTTGCTTTTCCATTTCTACATAAAAATCTTCTACCGTACCCTTAAAACAACTTGCAGGTAAAAAACTTTCATTTGCGATATCTGCCATTTCAATTTTATGGCCTGCTTCTCTTGCCAATATCATTATTTTTCGCATAACATCGGTGCCGCCTAAATCTAATCTTGGATCGGGTTCTGTATATCCTTCTGCTTGCGCTTGTCTTACTATTTTTGAAAAAGGGATAGTGCCATCATAATTATTAAATACATAATTAAGTGTGCCTGATAATACTGCTTCTATTCTATTAATATTGTCTCCGCTTCTTATTAAATCATTTAAAGTGCCAATAATGGGTAAACTCGCTCCTACATTGGTTTCAAATAAGAATGCAGCATTAAATTCTCTAGCCAACGACTTTAATTTTGCATAATGTTCATAGGGCGACGAGCAGGCAATTTTATTACATGCCACAATGGATACAGCTTTGCCTAATAATTGCATATAAACATCTGCCACCGTTTGATGCGCTGTTACATCTACAAATACACTATTACGTAAATTGTTTTCAAGTATTGTAGTAACGTAGTTCGTAATATCGCCAGTGGGTGCAGCTGCTAACTGATCTCGCCAATTGCTTAAATCTATTCCTTCAACATTTATTACTTGCTTCTTACTATTAGCAATACCCACAATATTTATTTGTAAACGTAAAGTGGCTTGTAAATAAGGTACTTGTTTTTTTATTTGCTCTATTAATTTTCCACCTACATTACCCGCTCCGGCAATATATACATTGACTTGCTTATAAGAGGTTTCAAAAAATTCTTCATGTAATACGTTAATCGCTTTGCGCACATCCTGTGTAGCAATGACTGCTGAAATATTTTTTTCAGAAGATCCTTGTGCAATGGCTCTTACATTAATTCCGTTTCTACCTAATACACCAAACATTTTACCACTTACCCCTGGGTGGCTTTTCATTTGCTCTCCTACCAAGGCTAAAATGGAAACATCTTTCTCTATTATTAGAGGCTCCACTTTATGTGTTTTTATTTCTTGCTCAAATTCTGCATCTACAGCTATTTTAGCTTGATGCGCATCTTGGATATTAATGCCCACACAAATAGAATGCTCTGAAGAACTTTGTGTGATTAAAATGATATTGATTTGCTTTTTGGCTAGCGCGTCAAATAATCTTTTTGAAAAACCTGGTATACCCACCATGCCACTACCTTCTAAGCTTAACAAACAAATATCTTTAATACTTGATATACCTCTGATAAAACTTTTATCGGCAGGTGATTCATTTTTGATGATAGTGCCTGCATGTGCTGGATCAAATGTATTTTTTATCCATACAGGAATATTTTTTTGCATGACCGGCTGTATGGTGGGAGGGTAAATAACCTTCGCTCCAAAATGCGATAATTCCATTGCTTCTTGATAAGATATTTCAGGAATTTCTTTCGCGTTTTGTACCATGCGCGGATCGGCAGTCATCATTCCACTTACATCTGTCCATATTTCTAAAGCAGAAGCTTGTAAGGCTGCTGCAAAAATGGCCCCTGTATAGTCTGAACCTCCACGACCCAGTGTGGTCGTGTTTTCTGCAGCATCAGATGCTACAAAACCTGGCGCTATATATAAGTCAAACTTATTTTCAGGTAAAGCAAAATAAGCAGCAATGGTTGAATAGGTTAGTTCCTTATCTACCACTGCATTAAAATAATTTGAATTCGTTTTTATTAATTTGCCTGCGTCAAGCCATTGTTGTTTGATACCCTTTGATTCAAAAGTGGCAGCAATTATTTTACTGGATAATATTTCTCCATAGCTAATAATTTTATCCTGCATGCGCATTGATAATTCCTTTAGCATATACAAGCCCTCACAATTCGTTTCTAGCTCATTAATAATTTGTTTAACCAAACTTAATGTGCCGCTTTGTTGCTGAATGGGCAATAATGCACGAACAGCCTCTAAATGTTTTTGTTCAATATTTTGAATGATAGTTTTATAAGCTTCATTTCCTTGTGAAGCTGTTTGTGCCATCATCAGCAATTGATCTGTCACACCGCTCATGGCAGATACTACAACAATAGTGCTTTCTTTTTGAATGCTATTAGTAACAATCGCAACCATTTTATTAATTGCTTCTGCACTACCTACCGAACTTCCTCCAAATTTTAAAACCTGCATAACCCTATCTTTTTTACTATATTAAATAGCCGTAAATATTATCGTCTTTATTAATTTCATCATAATTGATATGATACTTCTTCATGTTTTCAATAAGGTTGTTAAGGTCTGCCTTGGATCTTAATTCTAATCCCACCAAAGCAGGTCCTGCTTCCTTATTGTGTTTTTGTATGTATTCAAACCTAGTGATATCATCATAAGGTCCTAATACTTTATTGACAAACTCTTTTAAAGAGCCTGGTCTTTGTGCAAAGCGAATTAAAAAGTAGTGCTTTAAACCTTCATAGGTTAAAGAGCGCTCTTTAATTTCTTGCATTCTTGCAATGTCATTGTTGCCACCACTTACAATACAAACTATTGTTTTACCTTTTATTTGATCGGCATAATTATCCAAAGCAGCCACAGACATAGCTCCTGCAGGTTCTACAACAATGGCTTCTTCATTATACATTTGTAATATCGACGTACAAATTTTTCCTTCTGGTACTAAATGCATATCATCTAACACATCTTTACAGAAAGAAAAAGTGATATCGCCCACTCTTTTCACAGAAGCGCCATCCACGAACTTTTCAATATTTTCTAATTCTACGGGCTCGCCCGATTTTAATGCCCAAAACATACTTGGTGCTCCCTCAGGTTCTACTCCAATAATTTTTGTTGCAGGAGATTGTTGCTTAAAATAGCTTCCTACACCTGCACTTAATCCCCCACCGCCAACGGGTACAAATAAATAATCTATTGAAGCTGTAGTAAGTGTTTTGATGTCTTCTAAAATTTCTACACCTACCGTTGCTTGTCCTTCTATAATAGAGGGATGATCAAATGGTGGAATAAACGTCATGTCGTTTTCGATGGTATAAGCCTTTGCTGCTATGGCTGTATCATCAAATGTATCGCCTACCAAAATAACTTCTACAAAATCTTCACCAAACATTTTTGTTTGATTTACTTTTTGTTGTGGTGAAGGGATAGGCATAAACACCACTCCCTTTACGCCTAATTTTTTACAACTATACGCAAAACCTTGTGCATGATTTCCTGCGCTTGCACACACTACTCCTTTTGCCAATATATCGGTAGACAATTGACTCATCATATTATACGCACCTCTTATTTTATAAGAACGTACAATTTGTATATCCTCTCTCTTTAAATAGACATTGCATTGGTATTTGCGAGATAAATTAGCATTCAATTGAAGTGGCGTATGTGTTACCACTTCCTTTAATCTTTTAGCTGCTCCCCCAATATCCAACAATGCTTTATTTAATTTCTTTGCTTCAATCATAATTTATTTTCCTGGTTGATTTTCTGGTCTTAAACTTCTTACAGTTCTTCCAGCTTGCCACATTTCACTATTATGTAATTCTGCTAATTCTACTTCTAATTTTTCACGGTAATCTGCCTTACTATTTAAATCAATAGAACGTGCGGATTCTTTTCCTGTAGCAACACTATTGTATAAATCTGTAAATACAGGCATGGTGGCATCGCGGAATTTTTTCCACCAATCCAATGCACCTCTTTGTGCTGTAGTAGAACAGTTGGCATACATCCAGTCCATTCCGTTTTCAGCAACTAATGGCATTAAAGATTGTGTTAACTCTTCCACTGTTTCATTGAATGATTCTGATGGACTATGTCCGTTTTTACGTAATACTTCATATTGCGCTGCAAAGATACCTTGAATAGCACCCATTAAAGTTCCACGCTCTCCAGTTAAATCAGAATATACTTCCTTCTTGAAATTAGTTTCAAATAAATAGCCTGATCCAATAGCAATACCTAATGCAATTACTCTTTCCCAAGCTTTTCCTGTTGCATCTTGGAAGATAGCATAACTACTATTTAAGCCACGTCCTTGTAAAAACATTCTTCTTAAAGATGTTCCAGAACCTTTTGGAGCTACTAAAAATACATCCACATCAGAAGGAGGTACAATGCCTGTTTGCTCGTTAAAAGTGATACCAAAACCATGAGAGAAATACAATGCCTTACCTGGCGTTAAATGTTTTTTTACAGTTGGCCACATTGCAATTTGAGCAGCATCACTTAATAAATAACATATAATGGTTCCTTTTTCTAAGGCTTCTTCTATTTCAAATAAAGTAGTCCCTGGTACAAAACCATCTGCTACTGCCTTATCCCAACTTTTTGAATTTTTTCTTTGACCAATAATAACATTTACACCATTTTCTTTTTGGTTTAATGCTTGTCCTGGACCTTGCACACCATAGCCAATAACTGCTATTGTTTCATTTTTTAAAACTTCTTGTGCTTTTGCCAACGGAAACTCTTCACGAGTTACTACATTTTCTTCTGTACCTCCGAAATTTAACTTTGCCATTTTAATTAGTGTTTAGATTTTTTGTTTAATTAATTTATTTTTAAAAATATGTATTCTTGTTTTTTTTATTTATTGTTCGGTTCAAAAGTGACTCCTCTATTTACTACATAGTAAATACAGCTTCTCTTTTTCCTAAATATTCATTTTCAATGACATCTTCACTGGGTTCTCTTTTTTCGAAGTCTTTTAACTTTTCATGAAAACCGCTGCTTTCTTTGATAATAGCCACTCTTGCACTTCGTACAAACTCAACCAAACCAAAGGGCTCTAAGGCTTTCATTAACTTATTAGTTTCTTCTCTATGGCCCGTTGTTTCAAATACAATAAAGTCTTTTCTTATCGCTACCGCTCTTGCCCCATACTCTCTTAACAAGCGCTCAACTTTTACTTTTTCTGTAATTTCTTCAGACAATACTTTATACAAGGCTAACTCCTGCCATACAATTTCATCATTGGTATTAAAATAAGCTTTTAGTACTTCTACTTGTTTTTCTATTTGTCTTACCACTTTCTTTACCACATCGGCAGACTCCATTACAACAATCGTAAAACGGTGTATACCTGCAATTTCAGAAGGGGATGTATTTAAGCTTTCAACATTAATTTTTCTTCTAGAAAAAATAATGGCTATACGATTCAACAACCCTACTTGGTTTTCGGTATACACAGTAATCGTGTATTCTTGTTTCTCCGTATTTGTTTCCATAGTATCTAGTTTTATATTTTATGTCAACTTTACTTAAGTCTTATTTCACTCACGCTGCAACCCTGTGGTACCATAGGGAATACATTATTCTCTTTACCCACCATTACTTCTAACAAATAAGATCCTTTATGTGCTATCATAGTTTGAATGGCTTTTTCTAAATCTTTACGATGCTCAACTTTTGCACCCTCAATACCATACGCTTTGGCAACCATAACATAATCGGGACTTTGAATATCTACAAATGAATAGCGCTTATCGTTAAACAATTGTTGCCACTGACGTACCATGCCTAAAAACTGATTGTTTAAAATCATTATTTTAACATCCACACCTGTTTGCATGATTGTTCCTAATTCTTGTATCGTCATTTGTATACCTCCATCACCAATCACAGCAATAACAGTTCTATCTAAGGCGCCAAACTTTGCACCAATAGCTGCTGGTAATGCAAAGCCCATTGTGCCTAATCCACCAGAAGTAACATTACTTCTCGTTTCATTAAATTTGGCATATCTACAAGCCACCATTTGATGTTGACCCACATCTGTTACTACGACTGCATTTCCTTTAGTTGTTTCATTGACCAATCGTATTACTTCTCCCATTGTCATTTCATCTGTACTTGGATATATTTCTTCCTTAATACATTGATCATATTCTTTTTGTGTATAGTCTGCAAAAACTTTTAACCATTCAGATCTATCTTTTTCTTGTATACCCAAAGTAAGCAATGGTAATGTTTCTTTGCAATCACCCCATACACCCACATCTGCTTTTACATTTTTATCAATTTCAGAAGGGTCTATATCTAAGTGAATTACTTTAGCTTGTTTTGCATATTTATCTAGTCTTCCTGTTACACGATCATCAAAACGCATACCCACCGCAATTAATACATCACACTCATTGGTTAATACATTCGGACCATAATTACCATGCATCCCCAACATGCCCACATTTTGTGGATGATCGGTTGGTAATGCACTTAAACCTAATATAGTCCAAGCCGCTGGCATGCCTGATTTTTCTATAAACTTTTTAAATTCTTTTTCCGCTTTACCCAAGATGACGCCTTGTCCAAAAATCACTAATGGTTTTGTTGCATTATTAATTAAGGCAACTGCTTCGTCAATATAATTTTTTCTTATAACAGGCTTGGGTCTATAACTTCTAATATGATTACAAGGTGTATAGCCTTCGTAATCGAAAGGTTGCATTTGTGCATTTTTTGAAATATCAATTAATACAGGGCCTGGTCGTCCACTTCTTGCTAAATAAAAAGCTTTAGCTAAAATGCCTGGTATCTCAGTGGCATCTGTAATTTGATAATTCCACTTTGTTACCGGCATGGTAATATTAATAATATCCGTTTCTTGAAAAGCATCTGTCCCTAATAAATGCGCGAACACTTGCCCAGTAATACAAACAAGCGGCGTACTATCTATCATCGCATCCGCTAATCCTGTTACTAAATTGGTAGCCCCTGGCCCACTCGTGGCAAATACAACTCCACATTTTCCAGAAGTACGCGCATAACCTTGTCCAGCATGAATTCCACCTTGTTCATGTCTAACTAAAATATGTTTTAGTCTATCATTGTAATCATACAATGCATCATAGATAGGCATAATAGCGCCGCCTGGATAACCAAATATTGTTTCGGCTCCTTCTGCAATACAAGCTTCTAATACTGCTTGCGCTCCTGTTAATTTTTTTGTTGCCATACTTAAAATATTTTTTACTCCTGGTCAGTTACGCATCCTTCACTTGCGTCTTTTACCAACTTTGCATATTTCCATAAAACACCATTGGTTGCTTTTAAAGCAGGCTGTTGATAAGCAGCACGTCTTTTTGCAATGGTTGCTTCATCTACTTTTAAAGTCATTTTACGCGTAGGTACATTTAATTCAATAATGTCATTGTCTTCTACCAGTCCAATCAATCCCCCTTTATAGGCTTCGGGTGTGATATGTCCTACCACAAAACCATGCGTACCTCCGCTAAATCGACCATCAGTTATTAAAGCCACCGACTTGCCTAAACCTGCGCCAATAATAGCTGAAGTAGGTTTTAACATTTCAGGCATACCTGGTGCGCCAATAGGACCTACATTTTTTATAACAACCACATCTCCTTGTTTAATTTTTCCTGAATTGATTCCTGCAATCAATGATTGCTCTCCATCAAATACGCGCGCTGGTCCTTCAAATACATCGCCTTCTTTTCCAGAAATTTTAGCAACACTTCCACCCGTCGCTAAATTGCCGTACAATATTTGTAAATGTCCTGTTGCTTTTATTGGATTTTCTTTGGGGTAAATTATTTTTTGTTGATCAAAATCTAATGTAGGCGCTGCTGCTAAATTTTCGGCAATGGTTTTTCCAGTAACGGTTAAACAATCTCCATGTAACAAACCTTGCGCTAACATATATTTCATGACAGCAGGTACTCCTCCATATTGATGTAAATCTTGCATCAAATATTTTCCTGATGGTTTAAAATCGGCTAAGACTGGAATTTTATCACTAATAGTTTGAAAATCATCTTGCGTGAAAGCCACGCCCACACTCTTTGCCATCGCAATCATATGTAGTACTGCATTCGTGCTTCCTCCTAAAACCATAATCACTGCCACCGCATTTTCAAATGCTTTACGTGTCATGATATCGCGCGGCTTAATATCGCGTTCTAATAATAATCGAATGGCTTTTCCTGCATCCTTACACTCTTGTTGTTTCTCTTCACTCAATGCTGGGTTGGAAGAAGAATAAGGTAAACTCATTCCCAAAGCTTCAATGGCTGCTGCCATTGTATTGGCTGTATACATTCCACCACATGCACCTGCACCTGGACATGCATGTTGTACAATACCTTTGAAATCGGCTTCTGATAATTGCCCTGCAATTTTTTGTCCCAATGCTTCAAAAGCAGAAACAATATTTAAATCCTGTCCTTTATAATGACCTGGTGCAATGGTTCCACCATAAATCATAATCGATGGGCGATTTAAACGACCCATCGCAATTAATGAACCTGGCATATTTTTATCACATCCTGGCACTGCAATTAAGGCATCATAATATTGTGCGCCACAAACTGTTTCAATACTATCTGCAATCACATCACGACTTACTAAAGAATAACGCATGCCGTCTGTTCCATTACTCATTCCATCACTTACACCAATGGTATGAAAAGTCAATCCCACTAAATCATTTTCCCAAATACTTTTTTTAATATCTGCAGCTAACGCATTCAAATGCATATTACAAGTATTGCCATCATAGCCCATACTTACTACACCTACCTGCGCTTTTTGTAAATCGGCATCGGTTAAACCAATACCATAAAACATAGCTTGCGCTGCCGGTTGGGTAGGATCTAGCGTAATTGTTTTTGAATATTTATTTAATTCCATTTGTTTGTAGTGCTTTAATTTTTGTTCTTTCGAAATCAGTCTGTAAAATTAATCTTGTTTTACTTCTAAACCTTATAACAATCGTTCGTTTAACCTTAATTTATATATGATTTTGGTTATTAAATAATGGTTGATTTGTGTAACCTTTCGTGGTGGACATGTCCTTCGCCAGTTACTTGCTTCTCGATGTACTCGCAAATCAAATCTCCTATCGCTGAAGTGGCATAACTATTTAAAGCATCAATATCTTTTGAAACAAACTTATTGCTCAAACACCAATCAACTGCTTCTCTCACAATTGTTGCTTCTTGTTGCATGCCAAAATGATCTAATAGCATGGCTGCAGATAAAATAGATCCCATTGGGTTAGCAATGTCTTTCCCTTTTGCTTGCGGATAAGAACCATGTATAGGTTCAAACAAGGCGACCGTATTTCCTACGGATGCAGAAGGTAGCATACCTAATGAACCCGCTAAAACAGATGCTTCATCACTAATAATATCTCCGAATAAATTTTCAGTTAACACGACATCAAATTGCGCAGGATTTAAAATAATTTGCATAGCCGCATTGTCTACAAATAAATAATCGACAGTTACATCGGAATATTGCGCACACATTTTTTGAACCACTTTACGCCACAATCTTGAAGTTTCTAAAACATTGGCTTTGTCTACTAAAGTTAATTTTTTGCTTCTCTTTTGTGCATATTGAAATGCTAAATGTGCAATGCGTTCTATCTCTGCAACAGAATAAGAACAATTATCAGTGGCTACCGTTCCATCTGCACTCAAACTTTTTTCACCAAAATAAATACCACCCGTTAATTCTCTAAAAATGATGAAGTCTACGTTTTCTAGTATCCTTGGTTTTAAAGGAGTAAGATGTTGTAAGGTTTCATAAGTTTTTACGGGACGAATATTAGCAAATAATTGTAATTCTTTTCTCAATTTTAATAGGCCTTGTTCGGGGCGCACTTTGGCAGAAGGATCATTATCATATTTAGGATCGCCAATCGCCCCAAATAAAATAGCATCACTTGATAAACATATTTTAATAGTTTCATCTGGTAAAGGATTGCCAGTTTCATCAATAGCAATTGCCCCCATTAAAGCATGCTCATAACTAAACTCATGTTTAAATTGTTTAGCGATGATGTTTAATACTTTAATGGATTGTTGCGTTACCTCTGGTCCAATGCCATCACCTAGTATAACTGCTATTTTCTTTTTCATAATGATAATTGGTTTATATCCTAATTCATTTTATGGTTTAGTTCAAACTGTTCTATCTCTTTTTTGATGCTTAATAAATAATCAATATCATCATAGCCATTTAACATACATGTTTTCTTATAGGCATTGATATCAAATGTTTCAGCGGCACCTGTCTTATCAATTATAATGGTTTGCTTTTCTAAATCAATGGTTAAAGTAGCTTCGGCTCCTTCTGCAAATATTTGTTGCAAAAAAGCATCTGTTACCGTTACTGGTAATACCCCATTATTTAAGGCATTGTTTTTAAAGATGTCTGCAAAAAAACTAGACACAACTACCTTAAATCCATAATCTTGTATTGACCAAGCAGCATGTTCACGAGATGAACCACATCCAAAATTTTTAGCAGCTACTAAAATGTCTCCGCTATAGTGTTTTTGATTTAAAACAAAATCGGCTTTGGGTTTTGTTTCATCATCATTCTCATAACGCCAATCGCGAAATAAATTTTTACCAAATCCTTCCTTTGTTGTTGCTTTCAAAAAACGAGCGGGTATAATTTGATCCGTGTCTACGTTTTCTATGCGTAGGGGAATAAATCTGCTTGTTATTTTTTGTAATGATTGCATACTTAATTTTTTAATTCAACATTGTTCTGATGTCCATAATCTTTCCTGTTAACAAAGCCGCAGCTGCTGTTAAAGGGCTTGCTAATAAAGTTCTTGCACCTGCTCCCTGACGTCCTTCAAAATTTCTATTACTCGTACTTATACAATATGCACCTGCAGGAATTTTATCTTCATTCATGCCTAAGCAAGCGCTGCATCCCGCTTGTCTTATTTCAATACCGGCGGCTGTAAATATTTTATCTAACCCTTCTGCTTTAATTTGTTTAGCCACTTCTTGTGAACCTGGCACAATCAAAGTTTTTACATTCGGATCTTTTTGTTTTCCTTTTATAATACTTGCTACCAAGCGGAAATCTTCGATGCGTGAATTTGTACAAGATCCAATAAAGACATACTGTACCGGCATACCTAACAAGGTTTGACCAGCTTGTAAACCCATATACTTCAATGCTTTTTCAAAATTTTGTTTCTCTGTAGGATCTGTTATACTATTCAGTGTTGGCAAGGTTCCAGTTACAGACAAGCCCATGCCAGGGTTTGTTCCATAAGTAATCATCGGATCAATTTCAGCTGCGTTGATATTTATTTCTAGATCAAACTTTGCAGCTGCATCTGTATATAATTGCTTCCAGCCTGCTAATTGTATTTCCCAATCCGCTCCTTGTGGTGCGAAAGGTCTGCCCTTCATATAATTATAAGTAGTTTCATCTGGTGCAATAATGCCGCCTCTTGCGCCCATTTCAATACTCATATTACAAATGGTCATACGCGCTTCCATGCTTAATGCGCGAATAGCAGATCCTGCATATTCAACAAAATATCCTGTGGCACCACTTGCAGATATTTTAGCGATTATGTATAAAATAATATCTTTTGATACTACTCCATTTTGTAAACTTCCTTCAATATTTATGCGCATTACTTTTGGCTTTGACTGCATCACACATTGAGAAGCAAAAACCATTTCTACTTCGCTTGTTCCAATTCCAAAAGCAATAGATCCAAAAGCTCCATGTGTAGAGGTATGACTATCGCCACATACAATTGTCATGCCTGGTTGTGTAATACCTAATTCTGGACCAATCACATGTACAATACCTTGATTGGGATGTCCTAAGCCATATAATTCAATGCCATGTTTTTGACAATTTTCAATTAAAGTATCTACTTGAAATTTTGACAATTGATCTGCAATTGGTAAATGCTGATTCATCGTAGGCACATTGTGATCTGCTGTTGCCACTATTTGTGTAGGACGAAATAATGTAGCGCCTCTTTTTTCAATACCACTAAAAGCTTGCGGGCTGGTTACTTCATGTATGAGATGCTTGTCGATATACAATACCGATGGACCATCTTCAATGATCTTTACCACATGCTTGTCCCAAATTTTATCAAATATTGTTTTTCCCATCTTCTAAAATATTTTTATTGACAACTTTTTATTTTGAATACGCTGTAGCCATTTCCACTAAATCATCATGTGTAACTTCTTTCTTTTTATCTGCTACTTGTAAAAATGTAGGATATAAAATATCAATATCATTTCTAGTATAATGATATCCTAATTTTTCTAATCGATGTGCTAGCGCACTACGACCACTTCTTGCTGTTAAAACAATTTTACTCGCTTCTGCACCTACTAATTCAGGATCTATGATTTCATAGGTTTGTGCTTCTTTTAAAAATCCATCCTGATGAATACCTGATGAATGTGAAAAAGCATTTCCCCCCACTATGGCTTTATTGGGTTGAACGCTCATGCGCATTATTTCTGAAACCTCATGGCTGATTGGATTTAAAAGCCTTGTATTGATATTAGTATAATATCCTAAATCTTTATGTTGATTTAAAACCATTACAACTTCTTCTAGTGCAGTATTACCTGCGCGTTCTCCCAATCCATTAATGGTACACTCAATTTGTCTTGCTCCGCCCATCACACCTGCCACTGAATTTGCAGTAGCCAATCCTAAATCGTTATGACAATGACAAGATAAAATGGCTTTATCAATATTGGGAACATTGTTTACCAAGTATTCCATTTTTGCTTGGTATTGATAAGGTAAACAATAACCTGTAGTATCTGGAATATTTAAAGTGGTCGCACCTGCTTTCACAACAGCCTCAATGACTCTTGCTAAATATTCATTATCGGTACGGCCTGCATCTTCTGCATAAAATTCAACATCGTCAGTAAAGTTGCGCGCTAATTTTACGGCACTAATGGCACGTTCGATTATTTCTTCGCGCGTTGAGTTAAATTTATGTTTGATATGCAAATCAGAAGTACCAATGCCTGTATGAATTCTAAAACGCTTTGCAGGTTTTAAAGCAGCAGCAGCAACTTCAATATCATTTTGAACTGCACGAGACAATCCGCAGACAACTGTGTTTTTTAAAGTTTTAGCAATTTGATTTACCGATTCAAAATCACCAGGGCTAGAAACGGGGAATCCTGCTTCTAAAATATCTACCCCCAATTCTTCTAATCTTACCGCTAAAGCCAATTTCTCCTTAGCGTTTAATTTACAGCCAGGAACCTGCTCGCCGTCTCTTAGTGTGGTATCAAATATGAACACTTTTTGACTCATCGTTAATTCGTTTATTTAGTTATAGTACCAATGCCTTTTTTGACCCTTTTTGGGAGGACTCAATTGCAGGCATCTTATTGATTATTAATATGTTACAGATAAAAAACGGGCTTATCGCCCGTTTATTGTTCAAATTTACCACCTATTAACAAGTAATTCACATCATTTTTATGGCTAATTTACAATGTGTAATGGAGGCAATATTTGATTAAATGATTGATATTCAATAACTTGAACTAAAATTAGCTACGATGCCCAACCTAAGTACGGAGGCAATATTTATTTTGGTTAAATCCCTGGAAAGGGCTGAAAAACGCAACTTCAAACTGTATGTGAAGCGCAATTCAGCTTCTGCCGATTTAAAGATCATCCAGCTTTTTGATGCCCTAGACAAAATGAAGGCATATGATGAGGAAGAATTGCTCCGCAAAAACGAGTCCATTCAAAAGCAACAACTCTCCAATTTAAAGGCACATTTATATGATCAAATTTTATCAAGTTTAAGGATTGTAAAACAGAGCGAGAATATAGATTTACAAATTCACGAACAACTAGACCATGCTAAAATTTTATACAATAAAGGATTGTACATACAAAGTTTACGGGTACTTGAAAAAATAAAATCGCTCACCAAACAGAATAATCAAGTCACTTATTTATTACAGGTTTTATTTTTAGAAAAGAAAATTGAATCCCTGCACATTACAAGAAGTATGCAGGATCGTGCAAAACAATTGAGCGAAGAAATTGATGAAGTGAATATTAGATTAGATCATATTGCTAAAATTTCAAATCTTTCTTTACAATTATATGGTTGGTATATTCAACATGGACATGCCCGTAATAATGAAGATAGGCTAGCACTTGATACCTTAATGCAAGATCCTATTATTGAAAACATAAAATCATCGGAAGGTTTTTATGAAAGAATGTACCGCTATCAATGTTATTGTTGGTATGGATTTATTACACAGGATTTTTTAATGCATTATAGGTATTCACAAAAATGGGTAGATCTATTTGATGCCACAGAAAATATGAAGCATATTGAAACGGCTCAATATGTTAAAGGACTACACAATTTAATTACTTCTCATTTTGATTTAAGAAATTTTCAAAAATTAAATGAAACAATTGCCATTTTAGAAAATTATAGTAACACCCCTATTGTATTAAACAATAAAAATAATTTAATTCAAAGCTTTATTTATTTATACATTGCTAAAATAAATAAACACTTTTTAGAGGGTAGTTTTAGTGAAGGCTTAGCCATGATACCCGCTATGGAAGCCAAGTTGAAGGAAATTGAATTATACCTTGATAGTCACCGTGTACTTGTGTTTTACTACAAAATTGCCTGTTTATACTTTGGTGCGGGGAAACCTGCAAAGGCCATAGATTATTTAAATCGCATTATAAATTGGAAGTTGAACTTAAGAGATGACTTACAATGTTACGCACGTTTATTGCATTTAATTGCACATTATGAAATGGGCAATAGCGAGGTAGTAAATCACTTATCTAAATCGGTATATCGATTTATGTATAAAATGAAAAACTTAAGTACAGTAGAAGAAGTTTTATTTAATTTTTTAAGAAAATCTATTCAAGCTGGCGGGGAAGAAAACAGCTTATTAAATAACAAGGTTGCTATTAAAAAGTCATTCGCTGTTTTATTAGAAACACTACAACCACTTACTACTAATAAGTTAGAAAGTCGCGCCTTTATGTATTTAGATATTATTTCTTGGCTAGAAAGTAAAATTCAAGGCAAACAAGTGCAAACTATTATTCAAGAAAAATTCTTAGCGTAAATAATTTTTATTTTACGATCTCTCTAGTGACTAAATTAAATCGACTTCCTGAGGCCATCATTTTAAAAGGTTTGACTACGCTGCCCCATTTCTTTTTTTGTTCTGCCCAATCCTTTGGATCATATAGCATCGCATATGATTTACCCCAAACTTTAAATTGTCCTGCTTCCACAATAATTGCAGTGGATTCATCTAATCCAATACCTAAAGTGCCTGGATAGTATTCAATAACGGGTATTAAATCAAATTGTCGATTGCGCACAAGTACATGTTGGTCTAAAGCGGTATTGGTCATAAAGGAAAAGGCAGGATTAAAAGCATATTTTTTGCTTAAATCATCACGGGCATCTCCTCCAACCATTAAGGAGCCCATAATAGTGGCTCCCGCCGATGTGCCCATGATGACACCACCTCTATCTAATAAAGCTATGAATTCATCATATAACTTTGTGCCTGCATAGGCATCTGCAATTAATTGTTGATCGCCTCCTCCAAAATACAAGCCCTTGGCATTGCGTAATAAAGCAATATTTTTTGGATCATCTGCTTCTTTTTTATTGCGCGTATGTATGGTGCTTAAATTATTAAAACCTTGCGATGTAAATTTTATTAAGTGTTCTCCTTTTTGGATATACTCTTCATCTGTTGTGGCCGTAGGAATATAAACAACTGGCTGATCCTTGCCACCACAATAATTTGCAAAAAAAGAAAATAAAGAATCGGGAATAGCACCCCCACCAATAATAATTAATTTGCCTTTATGATTATAAAATGGGTTTTCTTGAGCATTGACAGCAGTAAAAATGGCACTGTAAAAAATGACTAACAATAAAAAACCTACTTTTTTGGGTATCATAGTTATTTAGTTATACATACATTGCTTCTATCTCTTTCTCAAAATTACCCAATACAACTTTTCTTTTGATACTTAGCTTCGGCGTCATTTCGCCATTATCAATATTCCACTCGCGTGGTATTAAGGCAAACTTTTTAACTTGTTCTACTTGATTAAATAATTTATTATACTCATCCACTGTGTCTTGTAACATGGTAAGCACCATCGTGTTTTTAATAATTTCGGCATTACTCACATACTCAATACCATGCTGCTTTGTCCATTCTTTTAACTTCGCAAAAGAAGGAACAATTAAAGCACTTACAAAACGTCTGTTATCACCTATCAGCATTATTTGTTCAATGAAAGGGCTTTCCTTCATTTTATTTTCAATAGGTTGTGGTGCCACATATTTACCACCACTGGTTTTAAATAATTCTTTTTTACGATCGGTTATTTTTAAATATTTGCCATCTACCAATTCACCAATATCACCTGTATGTAACCAGCCATTAATAATAGTTTCGGCTGTTAAATCGGGGCGCTTGTAATAACCCAACATCACACTAGGACCAGCCACACAAATTTCTCCATCAGCTTCTAGTTTATAGTCAACCCCTTCTATTACCGGACCTACTGTTCCATATTTAGAACCTCCAATATTGCGTTGATTCACACTGATGATGGGACTATTCTCTGTTGGGCCATAGCCTTCATACACTGGTATTTGAGCTGCATTAAAGATGCGTAATAATTTAACTTGACAAGCAGCTCCTCCTGTTACAATAAATTTTACGTTATTGCCAACTGCTTCACGCCATTTTACAAATATTAATTTATTGGCCAACTTTAATTGCGTGCGATACCACCAAGATCCTGGAATTAAATTATCGTATTGTTCACCCAACGCAACTGCCCAGAAAAATAATTTTCTTTTTACACCCGTCAATTCTTCTCCCTTCATCATTATTTTTTCAAACATTTTTTCTAGTAATCTTGGCACTGTTGAAAAGCCATCTGGTGAAATTTCTTTTAGGTTATCGCCAATAGTATCTAAACTTTCGGCATAATAGATGCTCATACCACTAAACATATAAATATAAGTGGCTAATTTTTCAAAAATATGATTCAAAGGCAAGAAGCTCAATACTTTTTGGTCAGGTGCATCATTAAATGGAAAAGATTTTTTTCCCATCATTAAATTAAAGTAAATACTTTCATGTGTTAACATCACACCCTTTGGCGTACCCGTAGTACCTGATGTATATATAAAAGTGGTAACCTGTTTAACTGGTATAGATTTTTTAATTTGTTCAACCTGTGCTAATAAATTTGTATCCTTGTTTCTTAGTTCAGTCCAATGCTTTGCACCAGTAATGCGATCAAAAGTGTATACTTCTTTTAAGCACTCCACCTTGTCTTTTATTGACATCACTTTATCGTACAATTCTTTACTGCTCGCAAACATATATTTTACAGAAGCATCATTTAAAATAAAAGTAAGTTCTAGTGGATTCGTAGTAGGATAAACGGGCACCCATATAAGACCTAATTGTTGTGCAGCTAAGTCACCAAATATCCATTCTGGACGATTGCTACTAATAATAGCTATTTTATCACTCCCTTCGGGTGAAAAATTATGCGCAGATAATCCTAAGCTTAGTAAGCCCGCACTTAGCTCATTGGCTATTTCTGCCACTTCCTTAGTGGAATATTTACGCCATTGTCCGTTTTCTTTGGCAGACAACATATCCTCTTGAGGGAAATGTTGCAATTGGTGTTCGATACAATCGAAGAGTCTTTTACATTCCATAGTGAAAGCAATATTGTGTAACAAATTACTAAAATAGGTGCAGAAAAAAAAGAATTTCGTACCTCAAATACGAAGAAAAGTAAAGGGGGCTTAGCTATTTATAAATAACTGCTAGTAAATCAAATGGGTCAATAACCCATCTCTTAATTTTGGCTCAAACCAAGTGCTTTTTGGAGGCATGACTTCGCCTGCATCGGCAATATTAAATAATTGATCTATGGTTACCGGATATAAACTAAAGGCAACGGCCATTTCTCCACTGTTTACTCTTTTTTCAAGTTCTCCCAAACCTCTAATGCCGCCTACAAAATCAATTCTTTTGTCTGTTCTTTGATCGGTTATGCCTAAAATTTTAGCTAAGATAGAATTAGATAATATAGTAACATCTAATACGCCAATAGGATCTGAAGTATAGGTTCCAGCTTTAGCTGATAATTGATACCAAACATTATTTATATACATACCAAAATGATGTATAGAAGCAGGCTTATAAGCAGAATCTTGTGTTACAACATCGAAATCTTTTTCAATGGCTGACATAAAATCTGCTGGAGATAATCCATTTAAATCTTTTACCACACGGTTGTAATCCATGATTTGTAATTGATTTGATGGAAACAAAGTAGTTAAAAAATAATCAGATACTTTTTTAGCTTCATCTCCTGGCTTTACAGTTTCTTCACTTATAGCCAACTTTACTTTTGCCGCTGAGGCTGCTCTATGATGACCATCGGCAATATAAGTACAAGGCACTTCGGTTTCAAAAAGTTGAGTGATTTGATCAATAATGGTTTCATCGCTTATAGCCCAAACAGTGTGCTGTATCCCATCTTCAGCTGTAAAATCATAAACAGGATTTTTACTAGTTTTCCATTTGTCAATGATGCTATCAATAGAAGCTTGATGACGATACGCTAAAAAAACATTGCCTGTTTGTGCACCCGTTGTCTTGATATGATTAATGCGATCTAATTCTTTTTCTGGTCTAGTAAATTCATGCTTTTTGATGATACCATTATTATAATCATCAATACTGCTAACACAAACTAATCCTGTTTGTGCACGTCCGTCCATTATTAATTGATATATATAATAACAAGGTTTTGATTCCTTAAATAAAACATCTCTTTGTATAAATGCATTTAAATTTTCAAAAGCCAGTTGATACACTTCCTTATCATGTACATCAATTGTTTCTGGTAAACCTATTTCACTTTTAGTAATGTGTAAAAAAGAATAAGCGTTGCCTACTGCTTCCGTTTTTGCTTCAGCACTATTTAATACATCATATGGTTTGCTAGCAACCTGTTTTGCTAATTGAGGCTGAGGACGTAATGCTTCAAAGGGACTGATTTTTGCCATGGCCGCAAAGTTCGTTCTTTTTTTTGAGAATTAATTTTTTTCAGCGAATGATTTCATCAAGTCGCAAAAGGCTTCTACACTTGAATAAGGCATCGCATTATACATACTCACTCTTATTCCTCCTACTGTTCTATATCCTTTCACGCCAATCATCCCTTCACTTTTACATAATGCTAAAAAAGGCGCTTCTAATGTCGGGTCTGTCAAAAAGAAAACGGCATTCATAATACTTCTGTCTTCTTTTGCAATAGGACAATAAAATGCAGGTAAAGCATCGATGGTATTATATAATAAATTAGATTTTGCAAGATTTTGTTTTTCCATTGCGGCTAATCCTCCCTGTGCTTCTATCCAACGCAAGGTTAATAAGCTCACATAAATTGAAAAAACAGGAGGTGTATTTAATAATGATCCTGCTTCAATATGTTTTTGATAATTTAATATTGCAGGAATTTGTCGATTTATTTTTCCTAAAATTTCTTTTTTAATAACGACTAAAGTAACCCCAGCAGCACCCATATTTTTTTGCGCGCCTGCATAAATTACATCAAATTGATTAAAAGCAGTTGGTCTAGAAAAAATATCAGAACTCATATCGCCAATTAATAGTGCATGGGTCTGAGGATATTGATGCCATTGGGTTCCCTCCACTGTATTGTTAGTGGTAATATGTAAATAAGTAGCGTTTTCTGGAATAGTTAATTGCTTGTTTAAGTAGGTATGTTTTTTATCAGCAGTATCAGACACTACTTTTACTGGACCAAATAAACTTGCTTCTTTAACTGCTTTATTTCCCCATACACCATTATCACATATCGCAGCCAATCCATTTTCATCTAATAAATTCATAGGCACTTGCATGAACTGCATAGTAGCGCCCCCTTGCAAAAACAATACTTCATAAGCATCATCCAATCCCATTAATCTTTTTACAATTTGTTGTGCTTCGGTGACTACTTCTACAAAATGAGTAGTGCGATGCCCTATTTCCAAAATGGATAACCCGGTGTTATTAAAATTGTGAATGGCTGCTGCTGCTTGTGTTAATACCTCTTGAGGTAAAATAGAAGGGCCTGAATTAAAATTATGCAATGGCATTATGTATGAAAGAGTTTATGTTTTATTTATTTTTTTTAAGTATCAGCAGAAAGTTATTTGCCTTCATCAGAAGAAAGTTTTAAGCCTTCATCGAAAGAAAGTTTTAAGCCTTCATCAGAAGACGCTTTAGCGTCTTCTTCTTCATCAACAGTTGTGACGCCCCCTGAAACTACATACTTCATTGCTTCTGCAGCGCTTACACCTTTAGGGAATTTTTTAATTCTTGTTAAAGGAACTATATACGTAATTCCAGAAATGGCATAGGAGTGCGGAACGTATACTGTGACAAATTGATCCATACCAAAATGTGCTGTATTTTGCTGAGTGATAAATCCGATTCTCCATACATCTGTTGAATCTACATTCACCAATACAGGTTGATCAAATTTTTTCTTATTTCCTGCAAATGCTTCTAAGAAATCTTTAACAGAAGAATAAATAATTTTTACCCCTGGTGTTTTTTCTAATATCTTATCGAAAATAGACATCAATCTTTCTACAAAAAATAAGGAAGACAACCAACCCACTATTACTACTAAAGTAATAGCTACTATAAATCCTAATCCAGTGACTTTAGGTATTTGTCCATTGACTGTAGCAAATTGTTGAGGAAATATAAAATTGAGCACATTGGGTAAAAAATTATCTACCCAATTAAATAAGCTCACCACCACCCATATAGTCACACCAATGGGAGCCAATACAACCACCCCTTGGAAAAAGCGTTGAGCTAAGGCAGATAAAATCTTTTGTTTGATGAATTGGTGCCTGATACTGGGCATTTGGTAGTGGTTTAAGGCTCAAATTTCAAACAATTTTGCCATTCGGCATAAATAATTAAAAAATAGCACTGGAAACTTTGAAAACTAAATTAGTTTCCGTAGTTTTGCGCCTTCAAAACAACCTATGCAAGATAGAATTCTTAACAAAGCCCGCGAATTGATGTTCCAAAATGGGGTCAAGCACGTCACTATGGACGATTTGGCCAATCAATTGGGCATAAGCAAAAAGACAATCTACCAGTATTACAAGGATAAAGATGCTTTGGTGAGTTCGGTAGTAGAAAATGACTTGGCCAACCATGCCTTAATATGTAATCAAAGTATGCAATCAGCAGACAATGCGGTGCATGAAATATTCCTTTTAATGAAAGTGCTTCAGGAACTGTTTACTAGCATGAATCCACTGACCTTGTTTGAAATTGAAAAATATTATCCTTTGGCTTTTGAAAAAATTAAAAACCATAAAGATGATTTTATTTTTTCAATGATTAGTGCCAACCTAGAAAAAGGTATTAAAGAAGGTTTATATAGAAAAGATGTAGATGTTACTATACTTTCAAAATATAGATTAGAGACAAGTTTAATTCCATTTAACATACATGTTTTTCATCCTTCAAAATTTGATATGCTAAAAGTGAATTTACAAATTATTGAACATTTTGTATATGGTGTTGCGACACTTGAAGGCCATAAATTAATGGACGCTTATAAACTTAATAAAAATTCTTAGTTAATAAATAAATAAAAATGAAATATCTATCCATTCTACTATTTGTACTTTTAAATAGTCAATTACTTAACGCACAAACATTCAGCAAGCCACTGCACTCATTTTCATTAAATGATTGTGTTGCTTTTGCACAAAAAAATAATGTACAAGTTAAAAATGCCTTATTAGCCATTGATGCACAAGTGCAAACGAACAGAGAAATTGGTGCTGCCGCTTTTCCTACCATTGGAACCAATGTAGGAGGAACTGATTATTTAAAAATACCCACTTCCTTATTGCCCGCTCAAATATTTGGTGGCCCAGCAGGCACATTTATTCCTGTTCAATTTGGTACCAAATTCAATGCCAACTATGGAGCTAATTTTCAACAATTACTTTTTGATGGTCAAGTTTTTGTGGCATTGCAAGCACGTGAAACTTCTTTAGAAATGCAAAGAAAAAGTAAGGCGGTTACCGAAGAAGCTATTAAAACAAATATTTATAAAATTTATTATCAACTTTCGGCAAGTAAAACACAATTAAATATTTTAGATGCCAATATTGGACGTCTAAATAAATTGGCACACGATGCGGAGATTATGTATAAAAATGGTTTTGCAGAAAAATTAGATGTAGATAAAGTGAGTGTTCAATTAAACAACTTGCAAACCGAAAAAATTAAAGCTAACAATGCGGTATCTATTGGTTTTATGGGATTAAAAATGTTAATGGGGATGCCTGTTAATGATAGTCTTGTTTTAACTGAAGTAATTAATGAACAAAGCTTAAGTACAGATATTTTAGTAGAAAATGATTTTCAATATGGTGTAAGAAAAGATTATCAATACTTAAATACAGTTAGAAAATTAAATGAATACAATGTTAAGCGTTATCAATTAAGCTATTTGCCAACTGTGAATTTGTCTGGCGCGTATTCTAAGAATGCAATGAGATCAAGTTTTGACTTTTTTGAAGGCGGTAATTGGTTCACCACTTCCTTATTGAGTTTAAATGTTAACCTTCCTCTTTTTAATGGTTTTGCTAGAGATGCGCGTGTAAAAAGAACAAAAATTGAATTAAAGCAAATCGAAAATCAAATAGTTGCTTTAAGAAATAATATAGACAATGAAATTACACAAGCTAAATTAAATTATATGTCTTCGGTGGCTACCGTGCAATTTCAAAAAAAGAATATGCAATTAGCTGAGAATGTCTATCAACAAACTAAAAAGAAATTTGAAGCAGGTATGGGATCGAATACAGAAATTTCTGCTGCACAGGCCGATTTAGTGAGTGCTCAAAATAATTTCATGAACGCTTTATATACTGCACTAATTTCTAAAGTTGATTTATTAAAAGCAACAGGAAAATTATAATAAACCCCCATCTCATAAAAAATATTAAAATAACAATAATGAAACATATCTCTACAGTCGTAACAAGTACACTTATCTTATTAACCATCGCTTGTGGTGGTGGCGATAACCTCGCTTCACAAAAAGCAAAATTAGCAGCCTTAAAAAAGGAAAGCCTTGGTATCAATGCAAAAATTGCTTCGCTTGAAAAAGAAATTGCAAAAGCAGGTGGCGCAGAAGCAGTAAAAACAATATTAGTCGCCATCACTCCTCTAGCAACACAAGATTTTACTCATTATATTGAACTTCAGGGCAAAGTGGAATCTGAAAGTGTATCCTTTGTAACACCTCGTGCTGGTGGTGGCCAAGTAAAAGGATTGTTTGTAAAAAGAGGGGATCAAGTGAGAAAAGGTCAATTATTATTACAACTTGACAATAGCTTAATAAAACAAAGTGCAGCGGCAGCTACTCAAAATATTGAAACACTAAAATCACAAGCTGCTTTAGCTAAGGCGGTATATGAGAAACAAAAGAATTTATGGGATCAAAATATTGGAAGTGAGATGCAATTATTAACAGCTAAAACGAATGCAGAAGCTTTAGCTAGCCAACTAAAAGCGGCTGGAGAACAATTAGGAATGGTTCGTGATCAATTGGCTTATACAAGTGTTTATAGTGATGTAGATGGTGTAGCAGAAGAAGTAAATGTAAAAGTGGGAGAACTTTTTATGGGACCTGGTCAATTAAAAATTGTGAATACTACTCGTCTAAAATTAACAACACTTATTCCTGAAAACTATGCAGGTAAAATAAAAGTTGGTACTGAGGCAAGTCTTAACTTTCCAGACATTCAAAAAATTATAGCCGCAAAAATTTCTGTTGTAGGAAAAGTAATAGACCCTTTAAGCAGAAGTTTTTATGTAGAAGCTAAATTGCCTGTAGATAATAACTTTCGTCCTAATCAATTAGTACAAGTAAAAATTAAAGACTACGAAAAAAAGAACGCTATTAGCGCTCCCATTAATTTGTTGCAAAATGATGAGAAAGGAAAGTTTATTTATGTAGCCGTAATGGAAAGTGGAAAAATGATTGCACGTAAAAAGGCAGTAACAGTAGGACAATACTATGGTAATAATATCGAAATTTTATCAGGCTTAGTTGCAGGTGATAAGGTGATCACCGAAGGATATCAAACCTTATTTGATGGCCAAAATATTACTACTTCAGATAAATAATTAAAAATTAAAGCTTAATAGATCATTATGTCGACTATCAATAAAATAAAAGAAAAGTTCAAGGAGTTTAAACCTACTTCTTGGAGTATTACCAATAAGACCACTATTTATTTAGTGATGTTGTTCCTTAGCTTAGGGGGCATTTATCAATTCCTTACACTTCCTAAAGAGAATTTTCCTGAAGTAGTGATTCCTAATATTTTTGTGCAAACAGTTTATGTAGGCAACTCACCTAAGGATATTGAAAATTTAGTAACACGCCCACTTGAAAAACAAATCAAGAGTATTAGTGGCGTAAAAATTAGCAAATTCACTTCTACCTCTCAACAAGATTTTTCTGCCATTACAATAGAATTTAGCACAGATGTAAAACCAGAAATTGCTTTACAAAAAGTGAAAGATGCCGTTGATAAAGCTAAAAGTGACTTGCCCACTGATTTAACACAGCAACCCAGAGTCATTGAATTGAATATTAGTGACATGCCTATTATGTATGTGAACATTAGCGGTAATTATAGCCCCGTTCAATTAAAAAAATATGCAGACGATTTAAAAGATAAATTAGAAAGCATTTCACAAATTAATAGAATTGATTTAGTGGGTGCACCGGAAAGAGAATTTCAAATTAATGTCGATAATTATAGAATGCAAAGTTCGGGTATCACCTTTGATGATATCAGCGCCGCCATTCAAAGAGAAAATTTAGATTTATCTGGTGGTTTATTGGAAGTTGGTAATATGAACCGTAACCTTCAATTAAAGGGTCAGTTAAAAAATGTAAATGACATTGCTAACATTATTGTTCGTAATACAAGTGGTGCTCCTATTTATTTAAGAGATGTTGCTTCTATTAAAGACACTGTAAAAAACAATGAAAGCTATGCACGTTTAAATGGCAAGAATGTACTTACCTTGAATATTGTTAAGCGTAATGGTGAAAACTTAATTGCTACTACCGATGCGGTGAAGAAAATTGTAGCAGATGCTATTGCCAATGATTTACCGAAAGATGTAAAATTGGTTATATCCGGTGACACAAGTATAAGAACTAAAAGTTCTTTTACAGATTTAGTAAACTCCATTGTCATTGGTTTTATTTTAGTACTAGTCGTATTGATGTTCTTTATGGGTGTTACCAATGCCTTCTTTGTGGCCTTGTCGGTTCCCTTGAGTATGTTTGTTGCCTTTGTATTGTTACCTGCTGGTGACTTATTGGTGGGCTCTCATATTACTTTAAACTTCATGGTTTTATTTGCCCTTCTATTTGGACTAGGTATTATTGTAGATGATGCGATTGTAGTAATAGAGAACACGCACCGTATTTTTGTTCAAGGAAAAGGAAAGTTAACAGCTACTACTTCCGCTAAAATGGCTGCAGGTGAGGTATTTATTCCTGTATTAGCAGGTACCATTACTACTTTAGCGCCTTTCTTCCCTTTATTATTCTGGCCTGGCATTATAGGTAAATTTATGATTTACCTACCTGCCATGTTAATATTTACTTTAGCTGCTTCATTGGTAGTAGCCTTTATCATGAACCCTGTTTTTGCAGTAGATTTCATGAACCATGAAGAGGTAAAATCTGAGGAACCTAAATCGGCAATGTTTAAGAAAAAGAATTTCTGGATTCCAATTGCAATAGGCATACTATTAGATTTTATGGGATTCACTTTCTTAGGAAACCTATTGATCTTCTTTATGGTCTTAGTAGTAGCCAATAAATATTTTATTACTGATTTAATTGAAAAATTTCAAACCAATACGCTTCCTAAATTAATGGATACTTATGAGCGCATCTTACGTCGTGCCTTAGGTGGATGGAGGCCTGTAAAATTATTAATAGGCACATTTGTTTTATTAATATTTTCTTTCGTCTTTTTTGGCATTAGTATTAGTACAGGCAGAGTGGGTATTGAATTTTTTCCTAAAGGTGATCCTAACCAAGTGTATGTATATTTAAAATTACCTGTGGGTAGTAAAGTAAACTATACAGATTCTGTTACTAAAATAGTGGAACATAAAGTAGCCAAGGCTTTGGAAATGGATAATGATAAAAAGAATCCGCTGGTTGAAAGTATTATTACCAATGTGGCTGTAGGCGCAGGAGATCCAATGAGAGGCGATAGAAGCACAAGATCGGAACTAGGACGTGTGCAAGTAAACTTTGTGGAATATGAAAAACGTCATGGTAAATCAACGGAACCTTATTTAGATGCTATTCGTGCACAAATGAATGGTATTCCAGGTGCAGAAATTACTGTTACGCAGGAATCAAGTGGTCCACCAACCGATCCTCCTGTAAATATTGAAGTGCAAGGTGAAGACTTTGATAAATTAGTGAAGACTGCAGTGGGCTTGAAAAATTATTTAGATGCTGCACAAATTCCTGGCATTGACGGATTAAAGATGGATGTGGATTTAGTAAATCCTGAATTAACTTTAACGATTGATAGAGACCGTGCCTTAATTGAAGGTGTAAGTAGTGCACAAGTAGGTATGCAAATTCGTACTGCCTTATTTGGTAAAGAAGTCTCTAAAATAAAAGATGGCAAAGATGAATATAAGATTCAATTAAGAAACGAAGAATTACAAAGAAATAATTTAGTGGATCTTTTAAATATGCGTTTATCTTTTAGAGATATGGCCGCTGGTGGTATGGTAAAAAACATTCCTATTAGTTCACTTGTTAAAGTTGAACCTACAAATACGTTTGGTAGTATTAATAGAAAAAATCAAAAGCGATTAATTCAATTAAGATCCAATGTTAAATTAGATCAAGGATTTAATCCAACTGCAGTAAATGCAGTAATTGCACAATACATTGGCAACTTTAAAGGTATTTCTGAAGGGGTAACTGTTAAACAAACCGGAGAGAATGAACAACAATTAGAAACCGTTGCGTTTTTAGGAAAGGCATTGGTCATTGCATTAATGTTAATCTTATTTACTTTAGTATTACAATTTAATTCTATCTCTAAATCTGTTATCATTTTAACAGAAATCTTATTTAGTATTATTGGCGTGCTATTAGGCTTCTCTATTTTTGGAATGAAAGTGTCTGGTGTCATGACAGGCCTAGGTATTGTAGGGCTTGCGGGTATTGTGGTGAAAAATGGAATATTGGTAATTGAATTTGCCGATGAGTTAAGATCAAGAGGCTATAAGACTAGAGAAGCGGTGATACAAGCTGGTAAGACAAGAATTATTCCAGTATTGTTAACAGCTCTTGCAGCAATTTTAGGCTTCTTGCCTATTGCCATTGGTTTCAATATCAACTTCGTGACTTTATTTAGCGAGTTAAATCCGCATATATTCTTTGGAGGTGATAACGTTGCTTTCTGGAAGCCATTAAGTTGGACTATTATTTATGGATTGGCCTTTGCGTTTTTTATGACTTTATTTATTGTACCCGCTATGTATATTATTGCCGAGCGTTTACGCAGACCTATGCGTCGTCATTTTGGTGGTAAGTGGATTAGTATCTTAGGCATTCCTCCTTTAACTTTTGTCTTCTTACCATTAATGTTTGTAACAACATTCATTCATAGAAGAAATCAAAAACGAAGAATGGCTAACAATAACGCCAATGGTGATAAAATTATAAACGGCTCTTGGTATTAATGTATAGAAAATTGATAAACCGTAGTTTGGTGATAGGTTTCACCCGGATTTAATTGGGTGCTAGGAAAACTAGGTTGATTAGGACTATCTGGATAATGCTGCGTTTCTAAAGTAAACGCAGCATTTTTTATATATTGAATGCCGTTTTTAGTGTGTTGTAAACTGCCATCTAAAAAATTACCGGTATAAAATTGAATGCCGGGTTCGGTTGTTGCCACCGTCATATATCTTCCACTAGAAGGATCATACACACTCGCAATAATAGCCAATCCTGGTTTTTTATTTAAAATCCAGTTGTGATCATAGCCTCCTGCAACTTTAGCAAGATCCTGACCCATTTTTTTGGGCGATGTAAAATCCATAGGAGTATTTTTTACATTTTCTATTTTCCCTGTAGGAATGAGCACATCATTTACTGGATTATAACTAGTAGCCTGTAGTTGCAATATGTGATTTTTAATAGTGGCTTCTTTGCCTGCAGACAAATTAAAATAAGCATGATTGGTTAAATTAATAACAGTTGCTTTATCGGTAGTCGCTGTATATTCAATTTTTACAGCATTTGCAACGCTTAAAGTATACACTACCTTAACTTTTAAATTACCTGGATAGCCTTCTTCTCCATCTTTACTTAGATACGTTAATTGTATACTACTATCTCCAGGTAAAATTATCGACTCCCATATTACTTTATCAAAACCTGTAAGTCCTCCATGTAAGGATTGTCCATTATTATTTAAAGCAGCATGATAGATTTTTCCATTAACAGTATAGGTTCCTTTGGCAATTCTATTGGCATAGCGACCTATTAAAGCCCCAAAATAGGGATTCGTTTTTTGTAGGTAACCTTCTATATTCGTAAAGCCAGTTAACACATCTCCAGCATTGCCTTTTTTATCTTTTGTAATTATCTTAGTAAGCGCACCTCCATAATTAATGATACTTACTTGCATGCCGGAAGCATTGGTTAAAGTATATTCCATTACTTTTTTACCAGCTATTTTACCAAATTCTTTTGCTACTATACTAGGACCTGCAGCGGCAAAAACTGTGTTACTAGCCAAGACTAAAAATACTAGGAGTAATTGAATAAATTTTTTCATATGCAAATTTTGAGTAGGTACTTATTATTTGACTAGTAAGTTATGTAATATTTAATAAATTTTGACGAACTAATTATAGCAAGTGCGTCCCTTCTTCTGTGCTTACTTGATAGGTTTGTAAAAATTTACCCGTTGCACTTAAATAGCTTTCACGCACCGATGCTGTGATTTCGGCGACTGCTGTTTTTTTAATAATATTAATGGTACAACCACCAAAGCCCCCTCCCATCATTCGCGCTCCAATAACGTTTTCATTTGAAGCTACCAGATTGACCAATAAATCTAATTCAGGGCAGCTTACTTCATATAGCTTTGATAAACCCTCGTGAGTAGCAAACATTTTTTCGCCAAATATTTTCAAATTTCCCAATTGCAAATCGATTACTGCAGTTTGTACGCGTTCGATTTCGGCAACAACATATTTACATCTGTTAAATACTTTGGTACCTTCTAAAGCCTCATTAGCTTGTAAGCACTCTTCTATTTGTGCTACACTCGCATCTCTTAAGCTTTGTATGGCAGGATATGTTTGTTGAAGTATCCTTACACCTTGCTCGCATTCTAATCGGCGAGTATTATATTCGGAAGAAGCAAGTGCATGTTTTATTTGTGTATCAAATAAAACAATTTCATACTCTTTTAAATCAAGGGGATAATATTGATAAGTTAAGTAGGCGCAATCCAATAAAATAACCTGGTCTTTTTTGCCAAATAAACTGGCAAACATATCCATGATGCCACATTTTACGCCTGCAAAGGCATGTTCTGCAGCTTGCGCCATTAATGCCATCTTATCTTTATATACGCCTAATTGATATAATTCATTTAATGCAAAAATAACAGCGCATTCTACTGCAGCAGAACTAGAAAGGCCAGCTCCAATGGGAATATCTCCTTGAACACATATACTAAAACCTGCTGCTACTGTGCTTTTTGGTAGTTGTGCAACTACTCCTATAATATAATTAACCCATTGTTTTGCATGGGGTTGCAGGCTATCGGTAGATACCGTTTCCACTTCATTTAAATCAACTGCAAACATTTGGATAGTGTGATCTGTCCTTTTGGCAATAGCCACTTGTACCGTTTTATTAATTGCCGCTGGTAATACAAATCCATTGTTGTAATCGGTATGCTCACCTATTAAATTAATGCGGCCAGGAGATTGAACAGCTATATCGGCCTTTAGCTTAAAATGATTATAAAAAATATCACGCACATTAGTCATAAAATAAATTTGCTCTTAGCTCAACTTAAATTTTTAGTAAGCAGGCTGCAGCTGCATCAAGTGTTTCTACTTTTTTAGCAAAACACAAACGAATAACTTTATGATCAGTGGCATCATGATAAAATGCAGACATGGGAATAACCGCAACGCCAAACTCCTTCACCAGTCTTTCTGCAAATACTTTATCTGGCTCATTAGATATATCGGCGTAACTATAACTTTCAAAATAAGAACCCGAAGAGGGAATACATTTTAATTTAGTTGTAGCTAATAAAGTTCTTAGATGATCTCTTTTTTCTTGGTAAAAATTACCCAAACTTACATAAGCTTCTTTGTCTTGCATATGTTTGGCGATACCCAACTGCTTAGGTGTATCACAACTAAAGGCATTAAACTGATGCACTTTACGATACTCTTTCATTAAATTTTCTGGTGCAACACAGTAACCCAATTTCCAGCCAGTACAATGATAGGTTTTACCAAAAGAAAAACAAACAAAAGTACGCGCAAATAATTCGGGATACTTCATTACCGATTCGTGTTGTTTGTTATCGTAAATTAAATGCTCATATACCTCGTCACTTATTAAATATAAATTATTGGCAAGTACTATTTCTTGTAACTGTAAAATATCTTCTTTGGTCATCACCATCCCAGAAGGATTATGTGGCGTATTAATTAAAATAGCTTTTGTCTTTTTTGTTATAGCTGCCTTTAAAGTATCCCAGGGGATAGCATAGGAAGGATAGGTTAGTGCAATAGGAACGACCACGCCACCATTAAAAGTAATATTGGGTATATAACTATCATAAGCAGGCTCAAAAATTATTACTTCATCTCCAGGTTGTATGATAGTAGAAAAAGCAGAAAATATAGCATAGGTACCGCCTGGCGTTATAGTAATTTCCGTTTCAGCATTGATATTAATATTGTATAAAAAATTAATTTTCTCTGCCAATCTTTCTCTTAATAAGGGAACACCATTTGTATGTGCATATTGATTGCCACCAGCTTTCATAGCCTCAGTTACACAATCAATAAGTGCCTCGCTCATTGGAAAATCGGGGAAACCTTGTCCTAAATTAATGGCATTGTGCTTTACCGCCAATTGGCTCATTACTGTAAATATACTAGTGCCAATATGGGGAAGCTTTGAATGCATGTTTGCTTTAAAATTTCAATTGATTCGAGATGCGCTTTAATTCAATTTCCGCCACTTTTGCGGTGTACTTTAAACTCACCAATCTAAAGCCTGCATTTTCAAAACTTTGTTGTGCTTGTTTTACATCCACCATCGTAGCTTGTCCTAATTGATATTTTTGCATTACTAAATCTAATAAAGATTGAGACATGCCATAATTTTCAGACTCAATAGGTAATTGCTCAATGCTATTTTTATAAGAATCAAAGGTTTTGTAGGCGTTGGTAAAAATATCTTTATGTAAACTTTGCGCTTGTAGTTCTACATTTTTAGAATTTATTTTTGCATTCGCAAGCGTTTTTTTAGCAGCACTTCCGGCATATAAAGGAATAGCTAAGTTCACTCCTAAAAATGGCCCTTTGGTTTCATTCAACAAACTAAAACCTGCAGCAGAACTACTACTACTAACATTATAACCAGTACTGGCTCTTAAAGTAGGATACATTAAGGCTTTCGTTTCTTTTTCTAATTGTTGATTTATTTTTACTTGCGTATTCAATGCAGCTAATTGTGGATTGTTAGTAACACCCATTGAAACACTATTCTCTCCTTTATCAAAACTTATCTTCGTATCAATTTGAATGGTATCATTTATAACCAATGAAGAAGAAATGTCTTCATTATTATTAATGGTTCTTGCTAAATCTGTTTTAGCCTGTGCTATAATTAATAATTGATTTTGCTTTGCTTGGATTAAAGCATTTAAATCTATATTTGATTGTAACATATCAGTTTGATTGGCAACTCCAATTTGTTGTCTTGTCTTTACGATCTCTAATCTTTGTTTACTTGCTTCGATTGATTTTTCAATAGTTTTTAAATAAGCTTGTTGACGCACTACATTGTAATATTGTTGCATCACTTGTGCAGTGGTGTTTTGCATTTGTGACTGTAACAAAAATCCGTTTTGTTTTTCAAGCATTGCTAAACGATCCTTATATGCCATAATCCTATAGCCATTAAAAAGAATAACAGAAGCGGTAAGACCTGCAGACAATGTATTTCCATCTACTCCTGTTTTTGTAGTGTTACGGGTAGGGTCTGCGAATTTTTGTTCAATAGTTGAAAATGATTTATTATTATTAGCAGTAGCAGATAATGTAGGCAATCCGCCCGCTACTCCATAATCATTATTGTTTTTTGAAATGGTTAAATTATTCTCCACCAATTGAATATCGTAACTATTTTGAAGCGCTGTTTTAATGGCTTCACTCAAGGTTAAAGTCTTTTGAGCAGCAACATGACTACTTGATAAAAGGACCCAACAAGTGATAACAAATAAGGAAGTTAATTTTTGCATACTTTAAAATTAAGATAGTGATGTAGAAACCCAATAAAAATTACATCAGTGGTTGTATCATTCACTTTTAAGTGACTACTACCCCACCAAAGTACCAATTGCGGCTCCTTGCACTACTTTTAATAAATTTCCAGGTTGATTCATATCAAAGACAATAATGGGTAATTTGTTTTCCATACACAGTGTAAATGCGGTGGTATCCATTACTTTTAAATTTTTTGATATACAATCTTGGAAGCTAATTTTTTCAAATTTAACGGCTGCAGGATTTTTTTCAGGATCGCTATCATACACGCCATCCACACGCGTTCCTTTTAAAATAACATCTGCTTTCATTTCAATAGCGCGAAGTGAACCTGCGGTATCGGTAGTGAAATAGGGATTTCCAGTACCTGCTCCAAATATAACAACACGCCCTTTTTCTAAATGTCGTAATGCTTTACGTCGAATATAAGGTTCTGCTACTTGCTCCATAACGATAGCCGATTGCAAACGAGTATATACTCCTATTTTTTCTAACATGGCTTGAATCGCCATTGCATTAATCACTGTGGCTAACATGCCCATATAATCACCATGTGCTCTTTCAATACCACTATCGGCCTCATTCATTCCTCTATAAATATTTCCACCCCCAATAACGATAGCCACTTGTACCCCTAGTTCCACTACTTGCTTAATTTCGGTTGCATATTGTTCAATTATTTTGGGGTCAAATGGATCGCCATTTTTTTGATTTCCCAATAAGGCCTCTCCTGATAATTTCAATAATACACGCTTGTATTTTGGCAACATAGCTATACTCATTTTTGTACTTGCAAGATAAGAATTTTAGGGCAACAAAAAAGGGTCCCGACCAATCGGGACCCTTTCTATTCAATGAATTTTTTATTCTTACCCTAATGCCACGCGTTTGAATTCGGTCACTTTCAATGCACCATCAACAGATTTTACATATTCACCGACTGTTTTGCCGCCATCTTTCACAAAAGCTTGTGCCAATAATGTTTGCTCTTTAAAGAAAGCATTGATTTTACCTTCAGCAATCTTAGCAATCATTTCTTCTGGTTTTCCAGCCATTTTAGGATCTTCCTTCATCGTGTCAATAATGATAGCACGCTCACGAGCAACAGTTTCCGCAGGAACTGATTCAGGATCAACTGCTACTGGATTCATCGCTGCAATTTGCATCGCTAAATCTTTACCCACTTCAGCAGCATCAGCACTTAAACCAACCAACACACCCATTCTATAGGAACCGTGTATGTAAGAAGAAACATAAGCAGCGTCTACTCTTTCGAATTTAGCAACTCCAATTTTTTCACCAATAGAAGCTAATTTATCATTGATCATGTCTGACACTTTAGTGCCATTCACGGTTACTTCATTTAATTCAGCAGCCGATTTTACATTGTTCGCAACTGCAGCGTCAGCAATGCTTTGCGCAAATGCAACGAATTCTGCATTCTTAGAAACGAAATCTGTTTCACAAGAAATACAAACTACAAAACCCGTTTTATGATCAGCAGAAGTTTGTGCAATGATCACTCCTTCTTTTGCTTCACGATCGCTACGCTTAGCAGCCACTTTTTGACCTTGCTTGCGTAACCAATCAATCGCTGCTTCAAAATCATTATTTGTTTCTGTTAATGCTTTTCTGCAATCCATCATACCAGCACCTGTAGCTTGACGTAATTTATTAATGTCAGTAGCTGTTATTGTACTCATAATATTATAATTTAAAATAAGATTGTTAATAATTTTGATAACAAGTTTGTTATCGAATAAAAACAATTGGGTCATTAGTATCCCAAGGACACCAATAACCCAATTGGATAATTATTTATTTACCTGCTGGGCGACGTGTACTTTGAATACGACGCTTAGGCGCACCAGGAGCAGTTGGAGCTGCACCAGCACCACGCTTACCTCTTCCACCTTCAGCATTAGCTTCGGCTTCCATACGTTTTGCTTTTGCTTCGTTTTCATTGTTGCCTTCTTCTGCTTCGCCTTCGTCATCTTTAGAAGCTTGACGTTCAGCTAAACCTTCTGCAATAGCTGCAGTAATATAGTTGGTAATAATAGCAATAGATTTTGTTGCATCATCATTTGCAGGGATAGAAAAATCAACTTTATTAGGATCACAGTTAGTATCCACCATGCCAAAAGTTTGAATGCCTAAACGCTTAGCTTCTGCTAATGCAATATGCTCATGTCCGATATCCACTAAGAATAAAGCTGCTGGTAAACGACCCAATTGAGCGATACCACCTAATACTTTTTCCATTTTGTCTTTATCACGACCTAATGTTAAACGCTCTTTTTTAGTTAAGCTTTCAGCACTACCATCGCCTAACATTTTTTCAATGCTTTGCATTTTCTTCACGCTCTTACGAACAGTGTTGAAATTGGTTAACATACCACCTAACCAGCGCTCCGTAGCGTAAGGCATGTTTACTTTTTTAGCACACTCACTTACAATTTCTTTCGCTTGCTTTTTAGTAGCAACGAACATGATCTTCTTACCGCTTTTAGCAATTTGCTTTAAAGCAGCAGCAGTTTGTTGTAAATGATCAACTGTTTTATTTAAGTCGATAATATGTATTCCTTTTTTCTCTGCGAAAATATAAGGTAACATCTTAGGGTTCCAC
>Ga0114977_10000106_pt1 | contig 54332 bp, 24 predicted proteins | sample S_130805_MF_Meta_FD_87026 | JGI IMG/M metagenome (GOLD analysis project Ga0114977, IMG submission 87026) | Freshwater microbial communities from Lake Simoncouche, Canada to study carbon cycling - S_130805_MF_MetaG | ecosystem: Environmental > Aquatic > Freshwater > Lake | place: Lake...
AGGACGTTCACTAGAACTGGATAAGGTTACTAAAAAACCAAAATACATTGGCGTAGTATATAACGGTCATCCTGGAGATCTAAGTGAAGATTTTGACACAAAGCTTATCAAATGCTGGGATGGCTGTAGAGATTTAATAGAAGCGCACACTGTCGATGAGTGCCTGTTTCTAATTAATAAGCGGCACAAAATCTTTTTTAATGAAGTAATAAATGGTTTTCATTTTTATGGATGTGATTTTGCTTTTTCTATGAGATCGGCCGGCTATAAAGTTTATGCTGCTTATCTTCCAAGCATACACCACGGAGCTTATTCAAGCAGCCTTAAAACCAAGGATAATTACTGGTCCTTGTTCAGAAAATTACTTGATAGGTGGTCAGCTTCTTTTCCAGAATGCTACGGAACGCATTTTCATTGGACCACTTCTAAAAATGGTAGAGAAATCGCTTCTTACATTCCATTCGAATCTGATAACGATAGTTTTAGAGCATCAACTACCAACACTGAATTTAGAGAAAAAAAGAATGATTGATTTGTTTATAAATTGCCACACCGCCGGCCATGACTGTCTTGATGACAGCATATTCGAACATAAATCAATTAATGCCAAGAGAATCGCCTGCGGGATGACAAAACCACCAAAGTATGATCTATCTGAAGTCGCTGATTTTTATCCTACTTATGCTTCATTAAATTCATCGATTTTTGAGAGTTCGATAATACTAACTATATGGGAACATATTGAGAACATGAGCGATAGCGAATATATCGGATTCTTGCATACTGATATCGAGCCATATTTCCCAAAAGATGAATTATGGGCTAAAATAATCGATTCTTTATCACCTAATAATGTTACTCTTGGCGTTTCATTTCCAGTAGAGTATAAAATCCTCCAACGTGGCGAATGGGATTTAAAAGATGAATATGTGCTAAGACCATCAATAGACCCGATGGTGCATAATAAATTCGATTTAGAAAGATCTATATGGGATGCTATAAAAAGACTTGATCGTCCGATTTATGAGTTCGCAATGTCTAAAAACCCTCCGATGATCTACTCGCATATGTTTATAACCACGAGAGAGATCTTTAATAAGCTTGGGATGAGAATGCGAAATATGCTTGACAGACTATTAGCGTCAGAGATGGGACTCTGGACACCACATTTATTTGAACGCTTAGTCGGGCTTTATTTATCGGAAATATCTAATGTGAAGAATGTTACGGCTTTTCAGCATTACGCTGGGTCAAGCCCATTAAAACCTGGCGCTTTTTCTTTGTATGGCACAACAGGTTATAGATATTATAAAACATCAAGAAAGATCTTTATTTAAATATTTTTCGAGCATAAGAGCAAAAGTCGCTTCAATATACTCGAACCATTCTGATGGGACTATACCAAAGTTACTTATACCATCGTTATAGGCGGCCTGCATGGTGACAGTTATAGTCTTTTCACTAATATCAAGCGTGATAGGTCTTAATCTGAGATTTAGATCACTAGTTTTACTTTTAAAATTGATATCGGTAACTATGCTGTCTATGCCAACTGCTCTGGCTGCAACGCTAGACAATTGACTAGATATGCGAAATTTTTTGGTGATGTCTGTGGTCGGCATTATTAGAATTTTTTCTTTTGCGGCCCTGGAAAATATTTAGAAACATCTTTTGATATCTTCTTGCCATCATCTCTAATCTTCTTGCGAAAATCTTTCAATTGGCTTTTCGATATGCCATCCGTGTTGGCAAAAGTAGCTACCCAGCCGCTGGGCTGCATAGCTAGCATCGTTTTCGCCGTTTCGGGGGTGTTTTGCGCTAGGGCCTTAAGATCGGTTTTTAATAAGTATTTAGGTTCAATTGCATAAAGCGAAGATGTTATTATACTTGGAGCATATGTTTTTAATTCAAGTAATGATTTAAATAAATCTTTGTATTTTTCTTTATTTGCAACATCTGTGCTAAGAATTTCTATTACGCCAGTTGTTAAACCTTCTTTTAGCATCGTCCAAGAATCAGCATTCGGTTTCTTAAAAAGTGATTTTAATAGTTTAGCGGGTTTTGAGTCCTTGAATGCTTTTTGGTTATAAAAAATATCGATAAGTTGACCAAAGATCTTGCTTATGTTTAATACTGGAGTGCCACCGCTGGCGATGCTTCCGGCTGCTTCATAGATATTAGTCAATTTCATATCATTTTATCTCTAAATCATAATCAGCTTTAACCATCATTTCGATTAATGGCTTAATCTCTATTTTATTTTTCCATCCCAATAATAATTCTGCTTTAGCCGGATTGCCCAACAAAAGATCGACCTCTGCTGGCCGATATAACGCGCTGTCTAAACAGACATAATCTTCATAATATAAATCTACACATTCAAAAGCCAATCTTACAAGTTCTCTAACAGATGTGGTGGTGCCAGTTGCTATCACGTAGTCGTTTGGCCTATCCTGTTGTAACATTAGCCACATTGCTTCTACATAATCACCAGCATATCCCCAATCTCTCAGCGCTTCAAGATTACCTAGATATAATTTATCTTGCTTCCCAAGTTTTATTCTAGCAACAGCTGAGCTGATTTTTCTGGTTACAAATTCATATCCTCTCCTAGGAGATTCATGATTATATAGTATGCCTGAACAACAGTACATTTGATATGATTCCCTAAAATTTACTGTCATCCAATGGCCATATAATTTGGCAATTCCATAAGGGCTTCTGGGGTAGAATGGTGTGTCTTCAGTCTGAGGAGTTTCTAACACTTTTCCAAACATTTCGCTAGAGCTAGCTTGGTAAAATCTGATGTCTTTGTCTACTATTTTTATAGCCTCTAACATGTTTGTAACACCCAAGCCAGTCATGTTTGCTGTTGCTGTCGATTGCTCCCAGCTTATATGCACAAATGATTGAGCGGCTAAGTTATAGACTTCATGCGGTTTTACTTTATCGACTATTCTGATAAGAGAAGCCAAATCGACCAGATCACCCTGATGTATATGTAGCCTCGGAAGTATATGTTCGATCCTGTTAAGAATCGGTAGACTCGTCCGCCTAACTATCCCATGTACTTCGTAGCCTTTAGAAAGTAATAATTCGGCTAGGTATGACCCATCTTGCCCACTTATTCCAGTTATCAGTGCACGCTTCATACGATCTCCTAAATAAATTATATACGGCTCTGAAAGTATTGTAATGATGTCAAGATTTTTTACCAAGGTAAATAATTGATAGGTTGTTAAAAATCCATTAGTTTGGAGTCCTATCATTTACCGGTTTTAGAAGGGGATATCATGAAGACTTTTGTTTTGGCCTGCGTAATGCTTGGAACCATTGGCGTGTTTGAAGCTGAGGCCGGTTGTGGTCAGCGTTTAAGCGGTTCTTGTGGCAGTAGTCGCGCTAAAGTGTTCGAAGGACGCACCCGCGGAGGCCTTTCCTGTGGCAAGACTCGCACTTCTTCTTGTGCTGCGGCCCCAAAAGCCTCTGCTTGCACAGCCTGCGACAAGGCTAACGAGAAGGCCGCTCCTGCTGCTGCTGCTCCTAAGTCAGACAAAAAGTAATTGATTAATTAATCATTTGTGGATTGTGCAGACTATTATTTTTCCTTCAAATATATAATAGAATTTTGGCTACTTATATTGAAAGGAGACAGAAAATGTCTGCACAACCTGCCAATTCTTCGATTTCGGTGTTTATGAACCTGAGGTCCTATAGGCGGGATCTCAGACATGAGTCTCTGGCTGCTATTTGCAAAAGGCTTCGTCCTCTTGTAATGACCATCCCAGGAGAAGAAATTCTCGTGGGCGTTCTTAACAGAGATACCAATGTCAAAGATTTTAGTTCATATATGGGCGAAGCACGTTTTAATGCTGGCCGTGGCTTCCCAATTGTTATCGGCACCTTCGGTCAGACTAGCTTCGCTGAAGCTCAGACTAACCTTGCTGATATTAATTTCGCATTCCAGATCGGCTCTGATAAATTCTTGTCCAACACCGCAGCTGGCCTAACTGGCGATCTGTTTGGTGATGCACGAGGTCTTGCATCTGACATAACCACTTAATAATCCTTAATCGGATTATCGAGAATTAAAAGAAGACGGGGAGATTGATAAAATCTCCCCGTCTTCTTATATAGACCATATCCGAATATAAATCAAGCCACAAATATATTATATAACTCAAGGAGACAGACTATGCGCTGGGTCCCATTTACAGCCTTCATAAAAATTGTGCCATCATTAGCAAACGGTAAAAGATTCGAAATTATAAGAAATGCTCAAAAACTATCGATAGCATTGTTCGAAGAAATCCCAAACTATGATGGTGGTAAATTCCAACTATCTTCGCCTAGCGGTGGTCAACAGCACAGCCAAACTAACGGGTCAGCGTTAAGCTCTTTCGCCAACGGCACCGCTTATAAACCACAATTTGGGCAATCACCTGCTCAATTAACGATGTCAGGTTTTTATAAATCGGAAGCTAAAAATGCATATACCCAGCCAGAAGTGATGCGATTTTCTGGAAATGAGAAATATTCAGGCCCAGCCTCACATTTAAATGAAGTGATGCCAATAGATACTGTTTCTTCAGAGGTATCAGATATTCTGTCGATATTGAGAGACGCCTGCGATGCTGCGTTTCCTGCGTCTGTGCCTTATAGTGTATTTCGTTTAGAATACAATGGCTTAGTATTTGGGGACAGGGGATTAACCTTCCCTGATTAAACATGGCTATATTTGGACCAGCAGATCTACCCTCTATATTAAAACTTCGTTCAGAACCGATGAAAAAGTATATCCTAACTAAATTAGGTTATCCAAACGTAGATGTGGAGATACAAGAAGACCAATTCGAAACCATATGGAGAGTAGCTGGCGATTTTATAGCTAGCTATTTTCCAAGAGAGCAAAAATTAGCAGTATTCTGGACGAACCCATTACAACCGACATATCCTCTTCCAGAAGACGCCTACTGGGTCCAAGAAGTGCATTGGGATCCAGCTACCACTAGAATAAACGATGTGTTTGGGGCTGAAAGCTTTTTATTTAATGTCGGGCAAGTGTCTGGTATTCAAAATATGCTTCTAGATTATCACCTTCTTCAAGCATATAGAAAATTCTCTCAGAAAATACTCGGCACCGAAGGCCACTGGGAAGTGATTAACGAAAACAATAAGTTTACACAGGGTGATTCTTTAAGTTCTAAAGATCAGAAAATACGATTATATCCAACGCCAAAAGGCGCTTTTCCAGTGACTGTTTTATACATCCCTGTCGTCAATAGCTTTAGAAGCCCACAAGCTAGACAATTGTGTTATGACATGATGCTTGCTGAAGCTAAGACTTCGTTAGGTGCTGCAAGAAGAAAAATCTCTGGTCTACCAACACCAGATGGCGGTACTATATCATATGATGGCGATGCTCTAATGAACGAAGGCATTAAAATGAAAGAAGAAATAATTAAATCTGCTATAGATCTCGGTGAACCATATGGAGTGTGGCTATGGTAGACCAAGAACCAATCGAAATAAGCTTTCAATTACAGGTGCTTCCTGACCACAGCATTATCATTCCAGGATGCGAACCGACTTCTGCTATATCAAGTGCTGCTTTATCTTATTCATTAGCGCTTAATGGTTGTGAACATCCAAAAGTACCAATTAAATTAATATTAGACAAAATCCCAGGTAGCTATATAAAGTTCGGTTGGAACTTTAATTTAGGGTACAACCAAACTTGGCTTGTGTTTCCCCCTTATATGGCTGGTTGCCCTTGCGAAGATAAACCTGATTGGTATAACATGTTAAGATGCATAGCTAGTGAAATTACTGATCCGATTGTAGTCGAAAAAGACTGCGATGTTCTAGAGCGTGAATTTTGCAATCCAGAGATTAAACCTGGTCCAAGCGGTGGCGGCGGCGATCCTTATGTTAATCCATCGGAAGGGCCATCGGCTATGGGTTATGGTGGTATTCTGCCTCCAATTCCACCATGGGCACGCAAGCAAGTCGATTTTTGTAAACTCGCAGGCATGAACAAAGAAATGAAGATGATGGCTTCGAATAGTATAAATATACTAGATTCTATATTAGGAACTTAAATGGATATTGGAACTATATTAAGGCTGCAAGGCCCAGTACCGACAAATCTAGCTCCAAATAAGTTTTATTCTGGAACTATCTTTTTCTTTGAAGATGACGCTTTTCTCTTCTACGCTGGCGGTAATAATGGCTACAACAGAGCCACTTACATCAGTAAAATAGACATTGGTGCAGGAAGTGTAAATGGTTTCAACTTTGACACGAACACACTCGTATTAAGCGGCGGACCAATAACAAGAACCGGCACGATCAAGATAGATCTTATCGAAAATAAAGCTGTAGTCGGCCAGTACGGCTCATCAACCACTATCCCAATTATCACAGCTAATGCGCTTGGATTTGTTACAAGAATCAGTGAAGTGCAGAATACTACAGCCGGTGGTACAGTTACGCTGATGGAAATGGACTCTGATGACTTAGAAATATATGGTATCCCGACAAAATTACCGACTTGCCCGCCACCAGCAACACCTCCGCCGGTGCAATGCGATGAACTTACAGATTTAGGTTTTATATTAACCGGTGCTTATCCGCATGGTATTTGCATTAGCCCTGACGATAAGTTCTTATATGTCTCTAACACTGGTATCATCACCATTTACGAACGTAAACCTGGTACTGGCTTATTAGCTGCATTAGGCACTATTAATGTAACCGGATTTTCGTCGTCTATTTGCATTACCTCTGATAGTAGAAACATATATATAGCCAATAAGATAAATGATACCTCAAGTATAGTCCAATTGTTTAGTCGTGACACCGCAACTGGATTATTAACATCCATAGGCACAATCGCTACTGGACTACAGCCAACATCTATATGCTCATCGGCAGATGGTAAAAATGTCTATGTCACTAGCCAATTAGATGATACGGTTTGTTTGTATGGTCGCGACAATGCCACTGGCCTATTGACATCATTAGGCACTATCGTAACAGGCAATGAGCCATACTATTCTGCGATCAGCCCAGATGATAAAAACATATATGTTGTAAACATCGGCGGCGCTTCGCGTACAGTGTCGATATTTGGACGTAACACCTCGACTGGTCTTTTAACTCTAGCTGGTACCATTTCAACTGGTATAGGAAACGGCATTGCCATAAGCCCAAACGGCAAAAATGTTTACGTTACATATCGTGGCATTGCTGTGATTGATACAAATACAATTATATGTTATGATCGAAATTCGACAACAGGCCTTCTATTAAAAAGAGACGCAATAACGTCTAAAGATCCTTGTGGTATTGTAATTAGCGCCGATGGGACGAGCGCATATGTGATAAGCACATATAATAGCATAAGCATCTTTAAGCGCAATACTACCACTGGCTCGCTTTCCGCTGTTGGTGTGCTGGCTACTAGAGGCGGTTTTAATCTATGTATAAGCTATGATGGCTTAAATATTTATGTGCCAAATGAAAATAAAGATTCGATAACGATGTTTTCTAGACAGAATTGTTCACCGAATACTCCGACACCAACTCTAACCGATCCTAAACGCTATCTCGTCAGAACGAATAGCGAAAATCTGTTCGAACAAGCATCTGATATCGAATATTGGTCTACCGGTGATGGTGCCAGCAGTGGTATCACATGCATAATAGATCTTAGTGGCAATAATATCTATACCACTGGAACTAATCCTGAATGTGCGGGAATGCCGCCCTTTTTCCGACCTACTTATGATGATGTCAGAAATATAAAAAAATACAAAGCGCCGTTTGACACTTATGCTTGGAAAAAAGTGACAGTTGGCGATGGTATAATAGCTGCCGTCAAGACCGATGGTACATTGTGGGTCGGTGGTATTTCTACTAACGGCACGGGGCTAAAAAAGATTATAAGTTTTAAACAACAAACGAGTGCTGGTCTAGTTGAAGTAAATCCGGCACCCACAAATTTTATAGATGTTAGATGCACAAGAGTCTACAGCCAAGGTGTTTACCAAGATATTTATCCAGTTCTTTGGGCCTTTACATCTGATCGAGCTGTCTATAAGACAGATTATAATAAATATTCTTATACAGCTGGTAATCGTACTTTTGATTTTTATAAAAAAGGAGAAATACCCAGCTCTATGCTTATGGTGACAAATGCATCACCGCTTTATAAAATCGATGAAATACCAAAATATGCTAATAATGGCTACCTTACATATTTTTCAGTATTTGTAAATCCAACAACTGGCTATAATGGTTGGACAGCATTTGGAAATAACTTCTTCGGCCAATGCGGGACAGGCGATACTGTATACCCACCAGCTGGCGGTGTGCCGATTCGTGATCTTGATGGTGCTTCGGTAGTTTCAGCAGGAAAATATCATACTTTAGCCATATTGCCTGGTGGTCTTTTGGTCGGCGCTGGAAATAACAGTAGCGGCCAGTTAGGAAATAACTCGAAGTTTGGTGCTGTAAAATTTATCCAATTAAGCACCGATAGAGATTGGAAATCTGTTTTTGCTGGGAATGATTTTAGCATAGCCATCAAGAATGACGGTACTGCTTACGCTACCGGATCAGGAGCTCCAGGCTTAGGTATCTTATCTAATACTTTATATAATTTTACGAAAATACCAAATGTTTCTGGCGCAGTCGAAGCATTCGGCTTCGACTTCCCTTATATATTCTGCAGTGTGGCTCCTCGTCGATCAGATTGTTTTTCTGGTTGGAGTTCTACGATCGGAAAAATAACAATTCCGCTGTATACTGGTGATACTATTCTCTCAAGCAATGGTGCTGGATTCAATGGTTATGCTGCAAGCGGTACTACTCTTTATTCGATTACTTTAAATAAACTTGGCTCTAGTGTTTTTTCCATCACTTTTTTAAATAACGGCCAGCCAACGTTAGACAGCAACCTACCTGTTGTAAGCCTAAAAAAGTTTATGGCTGGTGACACCATCACAATTAATATACCGTCATTTAAAGGTGATCCGGCCAGTTGGGACAATGTCAACGGCAATTACCTTATTACTGATACAAGCGATATAAGGTATGCGAAAGTTACCTGCGTGCCTGCTCCAACGCCTACGCCAACACCAACGCCTACGCCAACACCAACGCCTACGCCAACACCAACGCCGACAATTATGTGCGGAAAATTAACTCTAAACACAGACGTTACTTTCACGGCGATTCCTAAGCAAACCATAACAGCAGGTGGCGGAGACTGCAGCATTGCCATATCAGAACACTTTGCTGTAAAAATGTTGGTAACGACAGACTTTAACAGAGGTTGTGTGGCAGTATTTGAAATAAATGGTGATGGTACATTAAGAATCGATTCATATGTCTTAGTAGGATCTTACCCCGTCCAAGTGATTGTTTCTAATAGCGGTTCATATTTTTACGTTCTTAGCCAAACAGGCGTAACAGTCTTAAAACGTGATTCAGGTTCTACATTGACTTTATCATTAGTTGAGACTTTGACGCAATTTGCATATAACGATCTGAATTTTAATAGGTTTTATTTTTATCCTTTGGGTCTATATATTTCACCAGACGATTTATACCTGTATATCAGCTCGGCAGAATGGGCCGACCCATATGCTAACCCTAGGCCTGCTAAAGGATGTATCAGGGTAGCCCCATTAAATCCAAGTTATGGGGGTACGGTTAAAAATGGGCCAGGATCGATTATTAGCGCAATTAGTGTGCCCGGCACAATTACAAAAATAATTGGTACAAAAGATGGTAAATTCGTATATGCAACAAACTTTGAGGACACTTATGCTTTTAGCAGAGAACCTAGCAATGGTGTACTAACGCTAATTAATAAGATAACCAATGCCACTGGTGGTGCTTCAGGCTCGTTTAATTATTCTATGGCATTTTCTTATGCTGAGGACAAGGTTTATGTCACGGTTACCGAAGGTTATATTAGCATATTTAATAGGAGTAGAACAAATGGTAGCATAAGTGAACCTTTATATCCTAAGGACCCACTATTTGGGGAGCCGCAAGTTATTATAAAACTTCCGATATCTGGTTCCATCTATGTAACAGATAATGCTTATTATGGTGCTAGCTCACGAGGCGGTATCTATGGCTATAAGAATGCTTGGACTTCAGGCCAACCATCTGGCCCATATGAACGTGATGTGGCTTCAAATGCGGCAGAGACCATTTTCTACTCTCTTATAAGAAGTCTATCCAATTCGGGCCGATCTATAAGCGTTTTTGATAGAGTATTTTGTGCATATACTCCAACACCATCAGCACCAGAACCACTATCATTCCCTGCGCTACCGGCGGGTAAAAGACTAGTTATAGGCACAACTATCGCTCAAGGTCAATCAGAGCTTAGAACAATTGGTGAAAGTAATGCAACGACTAAAGGCAAGTCTAAGGTTATGCTTGATTATAATAAGTTTGGCTTAATTTCGGCTTACAATGGTACTCTATATGCTTTATCTATCCCTGACTTCAATAACTTTAAACGACATATCGGCATAATCAACACGACCACAGGAGTATGGACCTCCTTGGGCGATACTTCAAGTGTCTACAATTTAAATGGTCCTTTCTGCATGGTTGGGCAAAACTCTTATAGAGCAATTGCACAAACTATCGCGTATACATCTCAAAAGTATACTCATTTCATAAATAAGCCCGCAGGCAGTAGCGCCACACAGATTGGCCCTGATTTCGAGTATTTGCCTTGGAATGATATCATAGTAAGTCCTAGCGGCGAAATGTATGCGATCGGCGGTACATGGCCTGGTACAAATTCAGCTCCGAGCGGTTCGCTAAATATTTATTATATTAAAACCGACAACGCCGCTGGACCTTTTGCAGACATGATACCGATACCGTTAGGATTTATTCAGCTACCAGATCCTGGCGCAGGACGACAAGGCATAAGCACGGTAAGGATGTGTTTTGCTGGCAGTAAGTTAGATTTTAATGGCAAAACAAACGATGCTTTATATTGCGTGGCTGGGCCAATCCAATACCAAACAGCAACCCAAACTGTTTCAGGCTTTGAATTAAGTTATATCGAGATCATAAGAGACAACTATGGTACCCCTAATGAAGCACGAAAATACGTTATAGGGATGATAGCACTTGACGGCCTTGCGACAGATATCGCAGGCATAACGGTCTTATAGAGCAAAAAATGAACAATAATAATATTGTATACAATCTAAAAACTATCAACTTTGTGTCGCCACCACAGAAGGACCCTGATAATCCATATTACCAGCTCGATCTCAAATGCTCTGGTGTTAATTCTGGTACCTTTGGATCGATCGGTACAGTGCCGACTTTAAGAATAAATACCAAAGGCTTAGTGACTTTTGCTGGAGCTACAACAGGAATTGTAATACCTCCAGTCATAACAGACTTTACTATAAAAGGTCAAAATAATCTAACGAGCCCTTTATATACGAGTCTTGAAAATTATAATCCTGATCAAGACGAAGTCGAAAACATTTCTGGTTTTTTAGGGAATTACGGGAATTCATTGTATGCATCAAGCAGCTTGATGTATAACAAAGCATCTGGGTCTATGAGTATCGGTGTGAAGAGCAATAGTAATAATGCGATAAACGAAAACAATGTCGCTATCGGCCAAAGAGCTATGGAAGATGCTTATTCAAGGCAGACTGTGGCCCTAGGAAGCTATACAGTATCAAAATCGATAAACGATAATTCTATAAGCATTGGCTACGGTGCTCCTGTTGGTGGAAATAACATCCCAAGCAATTCTGACAATATTATGATAGGTAGTGGGACATATAATAGTTCAGGCAAAAAATCGATTTTCATAACTAACAATACAACCACCCAAGCTGCAGGCGGTAATGCGACCAGCAATTCGATTAGCATAGGAGGCTATCCACATTTTGGATCTACATCGGATTATTCTGGAATTATGTTAGGGCAGACATATATAACTAATGCAAGTATTACATTACAGGAATCAATAGTCATCGGTAACCCAGACTCTGGGTCTTATGGCACTAGGTTTAATCCTATTTATAAAACATCTGTAATTGTCTCTCAATTTGGTACAGGAAACCAGTATGTTCTATTAGCCAGAACTTTAGAATCATCGGTTCATATCAGCAGCGGAAACATCCCTCAGAAGTATTATAGAGACCCGATAGATGGACCAAACCATGTTATAATAGGCGGTGGCGCCGGTATTATAGGTCCCTATTATTCAGATAATACTTTCTTGCCGTCAGCATGCATAGCAATCGGTACTTTTTCAACTGCATCAACAAATGGCATCTCAATAGGTTATAGATCAGGGTCATTTCTATCAGTCAAAAACGGTGAACTACCAAACTTTAGCTATCTTGGTGCGGCCTTTTCTGGTGGCTATAATGGTGGAAAATTCGGCATCGGCCCACCAGAATCACCACCTAAGCTTTATCCGGTTGGTGTTACCGGGAACATTATCCCAGGCGCCGATTATACGTGGGGGGCTAATGTGAATATAGTGTCTGGCGGCCAGACACATAATATCGCTCTTGTTAAAGCTTCTGATGCTTTTGATATTGATAAAATCTTTGTGTGTGGAGACAACTCCGCTGGGCAACTGGGCTTTGGCGACACCACACCGAGGTATACTTACACGCGTGTGCCTATTTGGGCGGGCACCGCTCTTTCAGGTAGTAAAATAAAGCAAGTCTGCGCCTATTACAATGGCACTTATATCATCACAACGAACGGCTCGTTGTGGGGCTGCGGCCAAATAAGTCCAACTAGAACTAGCACTACATTTGTAGAAATAGATTCTTCCTTAACAGGGGCTTGGACTGAGATCTCTGTGGCGCGCGATTATGCCACGGGAAAGACCACGTGGGCTGGTATCAAGGGCGGTTTTGTGTTTACGATGGGCGATAATACATATGGCCAACTAGGGCGTGGTACTACGGGCGGTGCTACTGACACCTTCGCTTTAGTAGGAAATGACGTTTGCACAAAGATTCAATGTGGAAAGTCTTTCGTAATGGCTGTTAGAAATGATAAAAGATTATTAGCTTGGGGAAAAAATGACGTCGGGCAGCTCGGCTTGGGTAATAGCACCAATTATAACACCCCACAAATAGTGCCATTATTTATAAGTCAAGTGCTGGGGGGAACGCCGACCTATGACACTTCTAATATAGTATCCATGTCTGCTGGCTACGAGTGTGCGGTGGTCGTGACAGCAAACGGTAACACATATATGGCTGGTAAAATATGGCCATATTTTAGCTCGTTATCTTATACTAAACTAGCGATTAATAAAACTATCAGCACTGCTCCATATACTGCATCTGCAACACAATGTTTAGTAATCGATGATTATAATGTTTTCTTTAAAATGAGTGATTCGTCTATCTGTGCTATTGGAAGGGGAGATGATGGTGCATTCTTTGCTGGCGCTAGCCCTCTTAATTCATTCACCGGAACACCACAAGCGCTAAACCCTGCGAATCTTACTAATATAAGTCAATTTCAAGGCACTAATGTCATGCTCCCAACTGGCTTTGTCCCAGGCGCTCTTGTTATTGTGCCAAAGCTGGGAGGTCTGGGCGAACAGTTTAACAGGATATGCCTAGCGGCTGAAGGACAATTAATACCAAACTTTCTGATAATCGGCGGAGCTGGCGGTAAACTTCTTGGGAAATCAGATGGGACTGGCGTCGAATCATCCGCAACATCTGGCTCTGCGTCTAGTCTACCTAGTACACCATCGGCTTATCTTTCGGCTTTCATAAATGGGACAAAATATAAATTGCCACTTTACAACATTTAGGTGAAATATGGAATTAAGCACAATTATCAGATTAAAAGTGGTGCCGCCAGTAGGTCTAAGACCGAATTTATTTCCATCTGGCGCATTAGTTTATTCTGAGCCCGATAATTCCTTATATTATGCCGGCGGTGATAATGGTGATTCTAGAGCGACCTATATTCAACTAGTCAATAACTCTTCATTCGGCGGAACAGTAACTTCAATAGACGTGAAGTCAATTACTCTGGCTGTATCTGGCGCCCCAATCACTAAATCAGGCACAGTCACGATAGATTTACAAAATACTGGTGTAGCGCCTGGAACATATGGATCCGGCGGACAAGTTCCCATTGTAAGCGTTGATAAATATGGCCGACTAACAAATGTACAATTAGTCCCGATTAATATCGGCGGTACTGTAAAATCAATCACAGTAGAGTCCACTACCCTTGAAATAGTTGGGTCGCCAGTTACAACAGCCGGCACAATAAAGATTAATTTACCAGCAACTGGCGTTTTGGCTGGGTCTTACGGATCTGGATCTAAAATACCTGTTATATCTATTGATAGTTACGGACGCATAACTAGCGCTATAAATGTACCAGTAACTGGCGCGGCAGGCGACATAAGCCATGATTTTACCTTGGTCGGGTCAGGATCTAGCACCGATCCTCTCGGAACAAGCCTGAAATCTCAGATGGTTTTAGATAGTAGTTCGAAGCTATTGGAGAATGGTAATATCGTCATTGGCCCTACCACCGCTTATACTAGCTCTGCCAACCAGAGAAACATAAGCATTGGAACCAATACATTAACAAGTTTAAAGAGCTCAGTCACTACTTTTGATAACGTGGCTATAGGTAATTATTCCCTTTATTCAAGCGTGTCAAATGTGCTTAGAAATGTAGTGATTGGCGTGAATGCAGCAAAATTTGTTGCTCAGCCTAATGATAATGTGATCGTTGGTTATAATGCGATGGATACTGCCAGCACTATTAATTATACTGTCGCGATTGGCACTAAAGTACAAAACGATAATACTTATGATGTGTCGGTGCGTAATATTATCATAGGTAACGAAGCAAAAGCTGGTAACAGCGGTAATGTAATTATCGGCGACAGCGCATCGAGTTTCAGCCGTCTTAGCACTGACGGTGTCGGTATTGGCGCATCGTGTACAGTCGGTGAAAAATCTATCGCTATAGGTGCTGGCGCTAAAGCTAACGCCCTATTATGTACCAGCATAGGCTACGGCAGTTATTCAAATACTAATAGCATAGCAATAGGACATGCTGCGGCGATCGCTGATGATCCGACATTAGCTATCGACGGCGGAATAGCTATCGGCGCAGGTGCCGCATCTAACACCAGCAGCATAGCTATAGGCGCAAATTCTGATTCTAGATTCGGATTATACTCAACTGTTATCGGGACAAGCGCTAGCTCGACCCATAAATATGCTTTCGTCATGGGAGTAGAAGCCACATCTGGCGATGACTATGAGTTTTCTATAGGCAGTGCGGCACATCCTATCGGTAATCCAAATGGCTCTGGTGTTGAATCCGCAGCCTCTTCTGGCAGTGCTTCTTCACTTCCAGCCACTCCGGCAGCATATTTTAGACTACGAGTGAACGGCACGGTCTACAAATTACCTTTGTATAATGCATAAGAATGGTATATAAATCGGTGCAAAAATTAAAGTAGACTAAGGATGACTAAATATGGAAATAAGCACTATAATTCGAATATTAGAAGTACCTACCGGAGGTATAGACCCCAGTGAATTGCCGTCTGGCTCCTTATTATATGTAGAAAATATTGGGACAGATGGCTTGGGGGCACTTTATTACGCCGGTGGTGACAATGGTTATCGTAAGTCTACATATTTAAAACAAGTAACTTCTGTCCCTGGCGGCGGCACAGAAGTTGCAGTTTCTGATACAATCACCGGCAGCGGTACGTTATTATCGCCACTCAAATCATTTATAAATACCACCGATGATTTTATCGGAAATGGTTTATCCTCGACACCTTTAGCTCTATCGCCAGTCGGTCTAGCTAATTCTGTGGCTGGTATTGTAGAGGCTGGCAATAATATAATTATAAATTATGATAACATTGGCAATAGTATCACCATATCAGCAACTACACCGGGGCTGCTAGATGGTGGCTCAGCTTAAAGGGCAATTATGGCTAATTATTTCACTACTATACAAGTTAGAAGAGATGTTTCCGCTAATTGGTCAGTTAAAAATCCGACTTTAGCGAGTGGCGAATTCGGCTATGAATTAGACACTGTACGACTGAAGATCGGCGACGGCGTAACGCCGTGGAATTTTTTAGATTATTTCGCTGGTAGTGGCGGTGGTGGTGGAGGCGGTGGTGGTGGCGGCAGTGGAACAGTTACTAGCATAAATGTGACGTCTGCAGATCTAGACGTAGCTGGCACACCAGTTACTGCTGCCGGAACGATCGATCTGTCGCTTAAGACCACTGGTGTTCTGTCTGGGACATACGGATCCACAGGTAGCATTCCGATTATTACTGTTGATTCTAAGGGCAGAATTAGTAAAATCGTGACTACTAATCTAGCCAATATATTTCTTACTAATGTAATCCATGATAATACTTTGCTTGGCAACGGTACGCCTTCTAGCCCATTGGGTGTAGACCAAAACATAGATGGTGGAATGGCCCTTTCTGACTTTGGGTCGGACGGCGATTTAAGCGGCATTTACGAAGGTTTCCCCGAATTCTTGGATGCTGGAGGACCATAATTTGAAAATTAGAGTACAATTCAGAAGAGCCACATCAAGCGCTTGGACATCTACAAATGTTATATTAGCTGCTGGCGAAGTCGGGTTTGAGACCGACACTAACAAGATAAAATTTGGCGATGGGCAAACAGCATGGTCTGAACTATTATATGCTAATTTGTCAAGTGTTGGTAGCGTATATTCGATCACGGCTGGCAAAGGCCTTTTGGGTGGCACGATAACCAATGACGGCACGATATCCCTTGACAAGAATTATGTGGCAACGCTTGAAGATAAACAGGTATTATCTAATAAGACATTTGGATCAACTTTAGATTATCTTACTTCAATCTCAACATCAAGCAACACTCTAACACTAGACTTGACGCAAGGGCCCGATTACTACATATCATTAAACAGTAACATTAATACAGTTACGTTTATTAACAAACCAGATTATGGTAGATTATCATATTTTACTATGATCGTAAGAAACCCTGCTAAGTATACGTTGGCTTGGCCACCTTCGATACATTGGGAAAACAATACTACACCGCAATTAAGCACAGATGGAAAAGAAGATGTATATTTCTTCTTGACTACCGACGGCGGTGAAACTTTCTATGCTACCGCTCTAGGCATCAAATACAATAATCCTAACCTACCAATTACTCAAGTTGCCAAGTTTACCGAGGCAAATGACTTTAAATATGGTACTGCTGTTACTATGTCTGGCAATGGTGAATATGTTGCTGTTAGTAGCAGTTATTCAAACGCTGTTGGGGCGAAAGTATATGTGTATAGGATCAGCAATGGTCTCTGGGAAAGACAAGCGTCAATTATCCCAGCATCACCAACTGCTCTGGCTTTCGGTCAATCATTGGCACTGTCTACTGATGGGGCTTTATTAATTATTGGTGATCCGCTAGACACCGCTGACGGAGCATCGGCTGGTACTTGCTATATATATCAGAGAATCTCCATGGCTTGGAGTCTTCTTACCAAAATCGATATTTCAGATCCTGCCGCTGGAAAGCTTTATGGCAATTCAGTCGCTATAAATGAAGACGCTACTATAATCGCTGTCGGTTCTCCGAGTTCTTTTGGTAATGGCGTTGCTGGGTCGGTTTATGTTTTTTCCCTAAACCGGTTAACGTTTGCTTGGTCCCAGAGCGCTAAGATATCGCAACAAGGAAACGTCCAAAATACTTTATTTGGAAGTGCTATAGACATAAGTGCAGATGGCAAATATCTTGCTATTGGCGCTCCATCTTCTAACCAAGCTCATATCTATAACAACGTTAATAATACTTGGGTAAAGCAATTCACACTGTTTCCTACAAATGCCCCAGCTCAGTCGAGATTTGGCACCAATGTAAAAATATCAGGAGATGGCAATTTCTGTTTAGTATGTGATCCTACCGGCGGTGTTGGTGGTTATATTATAGCCTATGGCAAGAGCGGCACCAACTGGGTACAACTTCAATTAATCAACGAAACTGTGCAAAATATCGGAAACAGATTTGGACAAAGCTTAGCTATTAGCTATGACGGTACAAAATGTGTTATTGGTGCTGACGGTGTTAATCAGAGCACAGGAAGAACATATGCTTTTAACAGAAATGGTTTAGCATATGATGAAGATGCGGTGTTTGGGCCGTCAGACATCGCTGGCGGCATTAGATTTGGATACGCCACTAGTATGTCTTCGGATGGTGCTACAACTGTATCTTCAGCAATAGACGCAAATGCTGCATATATATTTATAAAATAAGAGATAATTATGACAATTAGAGCACAGTTTAGAAGAGGAACGGTTGCTGAATGGGATAGCGTTAATCCAATTTTATTTATAGGCGAAATAGGTTACGCTACTGACGCTAGCAGATTTAAAATTGGTGATGGGGTAAAGAATTGGCGTGATTTGCCATTTGTTTCAGCCGGCGGCGCAGGCACTTTAACATCTATTACCGCTGGTAAAGGCCTCATAGGTGGTAGGATAACCACATCTGGCACCATAGCTGTCGATGAGTCAATAGTAATGACTCTTGATACGCCACAAGATATATATAATAAAACACTTAAATCTCCTAGCGAAGTAGTAAACCGTATTTCACACACCGGCGGTGTTTTAACCATAGATGTTAATTTGGCGAATGACCATTATATTTATTTAACTGGAAACATAACAAACATAAATTTTGAGAATATTGACCATAATGGTAAAATGGTATATATTCGATTATTGTTTGAATCAACAAGTATCCACACAGTTAATTGGCCTCCTTATGTTATGTGGCCAAATAGCCAACAACCAATGCTTAGTGGTAGTGGTAGAATCGACATCATTGGTTTAATGACTTTCGACGATGGCGTGAATTTTTTTGGGAAAAAAGAATCTAGTAACTTAAGCGTTTGATAGGATCAATTAATGAGCATAAAGATCCAAGTGCGTAGGGACACAGCCAGTAATTGGTTGTCCGTAGATCCAATCTTATCATCAGGCGAAATCGGTTTAGAAACTGATACCCTGAGATTTAAATATGGTGATGGTGCTCTTAAATGGAGTGATTTACCTTACCCATCTCTGGGAGGAGGAAGTGTTCAATCGATTTCTGCTGGCGATGGCCTCCTTGGCGGCATAATCACGAGCCAAGGCGAACTAAGCATTGACGGAAACGTTACTCTAGACATGCTTAGCGAACAGGCTATTAAGAATAAAACCTTAAAAAATACGTCGCAGACATTCACCACCATATTTGTAGACAACGGTATTTTAAATCTTGACCTATCCGCTTCAAACAATTTTATCGTTAATTTCGAAGAAGACATCGATAGCTTTACCACTTCAAATAATCCCGAAAATGGTATGGCATTTGTTATTACTCTCGTTTTGAATATTACAACGGGCTCCGCTGTGACGTGGCCGTCTAATGTTATATGGCCAGATGGTGTGTTTCCTGCCAGCAGTGCTGTCGGAACGACAGATATTTTTAAACTCTTGACAATCGATGGCGGTTCATCTTTTTACGCCTATATCGTTGGCCAAGGATATAACACTAATTCTATACCACCTAACTTCTTAGACGAATTTTTAAGCCCAAGTGATGGTAAACCAGGCGATGGTTTCGGTATATCAGCTGCCATATCGAAAGATGGTAGAACTGCCGTAGTTGGCTCTATATATAATCAATATTCTGGTGCAGCTTATGTGTTTAGAAGATCTGAGAATAGATGGCTTCAAATAGCCAAGCTGCTCGGTGAGGATAATGAGAGTGCTTTTGGGACGTCCGTTGCAATCTCTGAGTATGGTGATGTAATAGCAGTAGGTGCCCCTCAAGAAGGCACGAACGATATTGGCGCAGCATATATATTCACAGAATCTAACGATTCATGGATAAACAATAAAATTATTCCTGAAGACAGCGCCGACATTACCGCTAAAAATTTAGTAAGACTGTTCGGCTCAAGTGTGTCACTTTCTAACGACGGTACTCTTCTCATAGTCGGCGCTCCAGACTTTGATGTTCCGGAAAATCAAAACACCGGTGCAGTTTATGTGTTTAGATCAGACGGTCCGCCTATGCCGCCACCGCCTCCAATCAATAATTATTACATATATGGAACCGGTAAGAACACAGACTGTGAACTTGGCTTAGGTGATAAGAACAATAGAGCTCTCTTCACATTAATAAAGTCAGCTACACCCCTGCAAATAGCAGTGGGCAAGAATTATGCTCTATATATTAAGCACGATGGTACATTATGGGCCACAGGTAAAACAGGGCTAGGCCTCCCAGCTGATCCGATGAACCAATCATATCGAAATTTCATCCAATTAGGCAGCGATTATTGGCTTGATGTTAAAGCCAACAACAAAGGCACAACGCTACTCATTAATGCCGATGGTTCGCTTTGGGGCTGTGGTTATAATCAAGATGGAAATCTTGGCAATGGCACGACCACCAATGTGAATGACTTGGTTATGTTAGATGACAATAATTGGAGAGCCATTAGCTGCTGCGCCTCAAGTTCGTACGGTATTAAATCAGACGGAACCCTTTGGAGCTGGGGTGATAATACATACGGCCAGCTGGGACATGGGGATTTATATTCAAGGCTTTACCCCGCAGAAGTTGGAGTTAATGCCGGTACCTTTGGAACTAGTGCTACTGGGGGTACTGGCGGCACTGGGGGTACTGGGGGTACTGGCGGCACTGGCGGCACTGGGGGTACTGGCGGCACTAACCCAGTGTATACAGATTGGGTTTATATTTCGCAAGGCAGTTCCGCACATCATGTGTTTGCCATACGTAACGATGGCACAAATGCCACGCAAGAAGATGGCACATTGTGGGCATGGGGCAAGAATGATTTATATCAATTGGGCCTTAATGATACGAATAACCGGAGTACGCCTACACAGATCAATTCTGAATTTTGGATAAAAGTAGAAGCTGGAACTGACAGTAGCGCTGGCATCACTTCAGCCGGTGAATTATTCGTTTGGGGCTATAATTCTTATGGAGAATTAGGTCTAAACGATGTCGTTGTAAGACCGATACCCACAAGGAATGCTTTTTATCCAGCCTTTTTTAGTGATTTAAGCTTTAACGGTCATACTTTGATAGCTCTCGACACTATCGGCTACATGTATGGTGCGGGATTTAATTATTATGGGCAGTTAAGCCAAGGATTTTTTAGTGCTAACGACCCATCAAATCAGATAAGGATGTTAACCCAAATCACCAAATCTGGTGGCTGGATTATCGCCACAATACTTGATTCTCTTATAGCGTCACGTGACAGTTTATTGCCACCGCCGGTACCAGCGCCAACGCCGACTCCAGTCACTCCGACCCCAACACCTACGCCGACTCCTACGCCGACTCCAACACCAACGCCGACTCCAACACCAACCCCAGCCGATTGCGCCACTGTATGGACTGGGCGCACGCTGCCAGGGTTATCAATCGGTACTATTGCAGCAAGTTCAGACAAAGTAGTGATCACAACTGCTGATGGCGGTACTGCTGCGGTGTCGACCGACGGGATAAACTGGTCGTTAAGCTCGATACCAGAAGCGACTTGGGTCGATGCTATATATGCCAATGGTGTATTCTTAGTAAGTGGCTATGATCCGATTAATATCGGCACGCACCGTTTGATATCGTCACCGGACGGTATAAATTGGTCCCCTATAACATTGCCTATCGGTATAGCTGGAAAAATGGCGGTTGGGAATGGGATATATTTAATCTTTAGTGTGTGGGGAACATCATACCTTTACTCTAATGACTTGATCACTTGGCAGGCAAGCAATCTACCGACCCCAATAGATTGGATATGTGCTCAAGTTGTCCATAATGGCATAAACTTTATAGCCACCAGTTCTAATTCTGATACTTATATAATTTCGGCCGATGGTGTTAACTGGACAGTTGCTTCATTCCCAAGCAGCATATCTAGAAACTGGCAGGCTGCAGCGTTCGGTTTAGGCCTTCTTGTGGTTATAAACTATAATGCGAACCCACCGCTCGCTTTATCGTCAAGCGATGGTATAACTTGGATTAGCAATACTATGCCTTTGGTCGGAAAATACTCTAAGTTAATCTTCGGAAATGGGTATTTCTTAGCACTAGTCGAAGATTCGACATACGCAGCGCTATCATATGATGGCCAGTCATGGTCTACGATAACTCTCCCATTCTCTTCGAGTTGGAAAAATGGTGTATATGCGCTCGATTTGTTTATTGTTTCTGATCTGGGCAACAATCAGAATTATATTACATCGCCTTGTACAAAAACGCCTACGCCGACACCATCAGGAACATATGCTTGGCATTACGTTATATCGGGTCTAAATACTAGAGGCCAATTAGGGTTAAGTGACACAACAGACAGAGACCAATTTATAGCCCAATCGTGGAACGTACTGCCAGTAAATTCTAATGATTTTCCTTGCATCAGCCATGGCTACGATCATACGATGCTGGTTAAAACTGACGGTAGCTTATACGCTTACGGTAACAATGATAGAGGACAATTGGGCTTGCCAACATCGATGGGCGCATATTTAAGCGTTCCAGTGCTTGTGTCAACCGGCCCTTACCATACTGTTTCTTGCGGATACAAATACTCTATAGCTGTCGCTGCCAATGGTGACATATTTGCAGCAGGAGCAAACGAGAGCGGACAATTAGGCGTTGGTGATTTAAATGATAAAATGAGTCTCACGCAGCTCATTGGCTATAAAGCTTATATTGGGGCAAGCCTTAAGGTCGGATCTACACCATGCGTAGCCACAGGCAAAACAGCGACTATAATGGTATTAATGATTAGAATGACGAGTGGTGACTTAATACCAAGATATTATTCGTGGGGCCTTAATCAATCAGGCCAATTAGGCCAATCCAATAGCGATTACTCTTATAAGACATCGACCCCAGGTGAAATATCTAACCTTAACGCCCCTACACAACCTGCAGTATACGGTGGCAATTGGAATTATCATTTCTTTGCAATAGCCTTGGATTCTGATTATAACCACATCTTCTGCGGATGGGGCGCCAATGACCGCGGCCAGCTGGGTAACGCCTTGATTAACATAGATAATCCACTGCTTGGAGCGGTAAGCGGTTGGTCTAGTGATTCTATCAAAATACTTAATGTGGCCATTGGACAAAGTTTTTCAGCTTTTATCGCACAGACTGGCATCGGAAGCCCTATAAAGTTGCTGATCTCTGGTGCTAACGATCGCGGCCAGATTGGCGTCCCAGTTGGTAATTCCACCAGCATCTTTACAGAAGTGCCATTACCAGCCAACTACACAGATTGGGATTCAATTAGCGCTGGATCGGCTTTCATTTATGCGACTGCTAGGGGAGCGGGAAGCCGTAATACTTTTGGTTGGGGCGATAATACTTACGGCCAATTAGATGGTGGGCCGACAGCTCCTAATAGTTATATCTCGCCGACTTTATTAGATGCCCGAGAGTCTGAGACACTAAACACCAATCACCTTGGTTTTGGTTTTGGTGGGTATTGGGCTTATTATACCGATACACCATCGGGGAATACATGTGCGATACGCTTAAGGTATAATGGAGTGCCGACGAGGATCGGCTCTAATGGTTTGTCGTTCGCCGTCGGAGATACTATAACAGTTGCCGGCATAGGTGGCCTTGGTGCTTGGTCATCTGTCGATGGTGTGTATAAAATTAAAGATTTTGATAATACCAATGGGATGATTGTTGAGTGTGTTTCACCAGGGTGTTTTAATGGCTGGAATACAGCGAGTGGTTCCTTAGCTGCCCCAATAGTCATGGGCAGAGCTATAACATCAAACGGCGGTGCAATAGTTACATCTACAGCTACAACTGGCAACGTACCATGGGAAGTGAATTTTTATTGCAACGCGGCTCCGACACCGACTCCGACACCGACTCCGACACCAACTCCGACACCAACTCCGACACCGACTCCATCGGCCGGTAGCGCAGCATTTATAACAGGTGACGCAGGACATATTTCATCAAATCTAGGAGTCATAACACCCCAATTTACTAAATTTTTACCAGAAAACACATCTTGGAAATTTTCAGCCGTTGACGATACGCCAAAAGGATGTGCATTTTTAATAAAATCAGACGGTACACTATGGGGTTCTGGGAATAATATATACGGCACACTCGGCATCGGAACAAACGCTTCTGTTAATGACATAGTACAGATTGGTACTGATAGTGATTGGAAATTTATAACTGTCAGCCAAAATTCAGCCATCGCTATGAAAAATGATGGCACTATCTATGGTTCTGGCCAAAATCTGTATGGTGAACTGGGGCTAGGTGACCGCTTGCCACGAATGGTATTTAGCTTAATTAATTTCGACTCTTGGTTGACTATTAAGACATTCTTACGCCAAACTGTAGGGGTAAGAGCAGATGGAACAATATGGATATGGGGGAATTTTGACGATGCTTTTTATTATGGCCTCAAGCGTTCTGCTCCTCCAGTAAAACTATACCAAGATGAACCATTCCTATTTGCGGGCGGAGGTTATATAAAAGCAGAATGTGGAAGAAACACCATATATGCTCTAAAGGCAGATGGCTCACTGTACGGTGAAGGCGATAATGAACTCGCTCAAATAATGATGCCGCCTAGCTATTGGATTGAGGGCATGCCTAAATTAACCTCATCAGAAAATTGGGTTGATATAGCCGCTGGCAACAGATGTCTTATACTTCTTAACAATATCGGCGAAATCTTTTCATTTGGCGATAGCGTGTATGGAGAATTAGGGAATGGTAAGCGTATAGGCTACTATGGCCTTGAAAAAATCGATAATGATTTTAAATACACGAAGGTATTCGCTAGTGCAAATGGGAGCGGAGCTTTAAAGACAAATAAACGATTGATGGTTTGGGGAAATAATGTAAATAATCAGCTTTCATTAGCATCAGCAAGTAATTTCTATTCTCCTCAGATATCAAGACCAGATCAGGTTTTTGATCACGTGTCTTTAGGCTCGTGGTTTTCCATAGCAATTAGCGCCGTTAGCCAGACACCGACGCCTACACCAACCATCGCTAATGTTTTATATGCTAATGGTAATAATATATTTGGAGCTCTAGCTACTGGCGATAAAGTCGGCAGAAGCTCTTTATATGAGATTTTAAGGGATAATGTTAAAGCTGCAGTAACATCGCAATATGCTTGTGCTGTAATAAAATCAAACGGTACTTTATGGACAGCTGGTACTAATTTTAACGGCATCCTTGGGCAAGGTAACAGCATTAATCAAGAGCAATTTACATTAGCACAGGTCGGCACTGATACTAACTGGGAAAGATTAGAATCAAATAGTTATAATTTTATAGCGTATAAAGAAAACGGCGATATATATGTCTGGGGTCAAGTCGGTTTATCTAATTTAGCACCTTTTAGCACAGTTAATCCTGGGCTCTTTACTAGCCCTACGCTAGTAACCCTTGCCAATATTTCTAAAATCGTATTCTTAGAGTCGGCCACGATGATGGTAATAAAGGATGATGGGTCTCTATGGGCTCAAGGCAACAATTACAATGGAATTCTAGGCCTAGGAACAACTACGAATTTCAATACATTAACCCAAGTCAATGCTGGCCCATTTAAAACAGGCAGAACGTCTTCAGCATATATCGGTATCTGCAGCATGTTTATAAAGACCGACGGCACGTTGTGGGCCACAGGACTAAATGGCCAAAGCGGCATCATGAATCAGTCTGCAGGCTTTCTAGGCACCGGCGATACTTCTAACTTAAACGTCTTGACTAAAATCGGCACCGATGCTAATTGGGAAAAAATAACAATCACATCTGAATTTGGTGCTTATGCTATTAAAACGGACGGCACACTTTGGGGCTGCGGAACTAGGATACTTAATCAGAACAATTCCAGTACACTTGATTCGTCTTTAACTTTTATACAAATCGGTACAGATACAGATTGGTTTGACTTCTCAGGCACTGGCGCACAAGCACTTTATATTCTTAAAAATAATGGGAGTTTATATGGGGCTGGGTCTGATATTCTCAGCAATTATTCTACCTCTTATTCGTTAAATAGAATAAATGATCCAATGACCTTTAAATATGCTTTTAGTAGAATCGATGGCCAGGCTAATTGCTTCTTCGTCAGTGGCATCCTTGTACCACCAAGCCCAACGCCAACGCCAACACCTACACCGGCGGGTTGCGTTACAAGCTCGTTAACCTTGACACAATTAGCGCCAACCGGTAGCGTGCCTTATGGTATTGATATCAGCCCTGACGATAAAAACATATACGTAGCTAACGCTAATGCTGATAGTATAACTGTTTATTCTAGAAATTTATTCAACGGTAGTCTAACGAAAATAACTGACTATCCTACTTTCTCGTATCCACATTCTGTTAGTGTTAGCCAAGATGGTAATTTCGTTTACGTCGTTAATAATATAACTGCGAGCATTTCTCTCTATTCACGAGTTAGTACCACTGGTCTTCTAGGTTATATAAGCACTGTTCCGACAGACTCTGGTGAATCATTGTATGGGCCGACAGCAGCGTTTAGACCATGGGAAATTCGCATTAGCCCAGATGGTAAAAACGCCTATGTTATATGTTCTAACGGCCCAGATTTCCCTGGGATAGTAGAAGTGTTTACAAGAAATGTGTTAACAGGTGAACTAATTCACTTAGATGTAGCGATAAACGCAGGAACCGGATGTGCTTCATTATGCATTAGTCCTGATGGGCTCAACGTCTACGCTAGCAATTACAGTAATGCGACCGTGCAAATGTTTCTAAGAAACACAACAACAGGCAGTCTGTCAGGCATGGGTAACGTAGCATCAGGAGCTATTCCTTATGGCATAATTGCAAGCCAAGATGGATTGTCAGTATATGTCACATGCTTAGACCCAGGAGATTCTAGCATAAGGATCTATAACAGGGATCTTATTACAGGCGGGCTTACTGATGCCGGTTCGGTGACTACTGGACTACCACCGTACCAAGTATCAGATCCCTACCAATTATCTATAAGTGATGACGGGTATTCTGTCTACACTACCAATAAAGCTGCCAAGTCGATTCAGGTTTATTCAAGGGCTGCAGATGGATCGCTAGTATTCGACGGATCTGTTTCAACCGGAGGTGATTTTCCTTATCGTAGCGTAGTGAGCCATGATGGGAAGAATGTCTATTTAACCAATTTAGATCCTGATGATAAAGTGTCAGTACTCGCAAGAACATGCGGGTCAGCTCCTACTCCAAACACTAATCTTTTGGTGTCAGGTATGCGGACAAGCAGTATAGAACTGGGCGTTCCAGCAAGTTATGTGCCAGTGATACCTAACAACTATACTTTCTATGGTGTCAGTAACATCGATATCTGGGACGGTGTTTATGGGAACACAAATGTCTTATTTGCGACCAAAGGTGGTGAATTGTGGGCATGTGGTCGAAATAACTTTGGGCAGCTTGGTATTGGCAACACTACCAATCAAGCTGAATTAGTGCAAGTCGGTAGTGGTACAGACTGGAGTTATGTAGTAACATCTGGCGTTAGTACGCTAGCATTAAAGACCGATGGGACCTTGTGGGGAACAGGCTACAATAGCTTCGGCGAATTAGGCCTTGGCCATACTAACCAGGTTAACACATTTACACAAGTCGGTGTGGCTACTGATCATAACAGCAATATAGTGATGAGTACAACCGGTAGCTCTTATGTTTACAGAAGTGGCTTACTTTATGCTACTGGCAACAATGCTAATTATGAACTTGGGACAGGCAGTACTAATAATTTAAGCACATTTAACGCAATGGATGCGCAGACTTGGTATAATGGCCCTTGGATGATGGCGGCGCTCCCTAGTGCATTCATAGCAATCAAAGATGATAATACACTCTGGGGGGTCGGTAAAGGTTACGAACCACCTAGCGGTCAGTTAACCGGCTACCACCGATATGGTGGCGGTATCGATGCTTACTTTTCATTCCTAACACAGATTGGCACCGACACTGATTGGCTAAGATGCTTCTCGACTCAGTACGGTGCATCATTCACTATTAAAAATGATGGTACGCTTTGGGCGACAGGGCTGAATGCTTTATCATCATCACAGAATTATAGTATACTAGGTTTTGATCCTGCCACCACCATCGGTCTGATCTACTATACTCAAGTAGGAACAGACGCTGATTGGAATAATATCGTTAGTATGTCAAGTACAATTGGCTTAAAGAATGATGGCACTGTTTGGGGGATCGGACAAAACCAATACGGTCAATTAGGCCAAGGCAATACTAGCGCCGTTGGACCATTGTTTACTAAGTTAAACAATGCGACCGACTGGACTCAAGTAGCTCAGATGAATTATGGTACTGCATTATTGAGCTCGCTGGTGCCTACTCCGACACCTACACCGACACCTACACCCACTCCTTCAGCATATTATGTATATGGCTCTGGCCGTAACCAAGACCATCAACTTGGTATCGACACATTTGGTGCTGATTTGAATACAATGACATTGCTAACAAGTGGTAATGCTTCATCAGTGACTATATCGAATACTTCAAGCATATTATTGATTAATGATGGGACGCCGACACCAACTCCTACACCAACGCCTACACCAACGCCTACACCAGCGCCATCTTCTAACACAGGCGCTATCTTTGGTTTTGGTTTGACCTCTAATTCTATGAATGTAAGCATAACGAACTTAGTTAATAGCTCTGGTGTTGTGGCAGCAGACGTTACCTATATCGGACTTGTAAGGTCAAGCATTGCTGCGGCTGCTATCGGCGATGGCAAAGCGATCTTTGCTTATGGCGTAACTGACCAATGGTTACCGATGGTTACATCTAATATTGTCACGAACACCGGCAATTTAGAAAATTCACAAGACCTTGTAGGAACACGCAGGAAAAATCTCGCTGCTGCCCCTTATGGTCAAGGTCAAGCTGTGTTTGCCTTTGGTGTTAATGAATCAGCTGTGGCAGTTTCGATATCTAACAAAGTCTCATCGCTTGGTGTTATTGAGACCGATAGCTTCGCTGTTGGAACATCTAGATCGCTTTTGGCAGCTGCCGGTTATGGTGCTGATAAAGGCATATTTAGCTATGGGCTAACGACTGGTGGGGTTGTGGCTGTTACGAATTTAGTGAGCAATCTTGGCGATATTATTGTCGACAGCGTCGGCGTCGGTACTGCTAGGTCAGGGCTAGCGGCTTCATCTTATGGCAGCGGTAAAGCGATATTCGGCTATGGTAACACACAGGCATATTTATCGATCACCAATTTAATAAACGAGAATGGCATAGTGGCAACCGATACTGCCGGTGTCGGCACAGAACGTAGTAACCTAGCAGCGGCCGGCTATGGGTCAGGCAATGCGATCTTTGGCTATGGTTATAGCGGAAGTGGTTCATATGTTTCATTAAGTAATCTGGTTTCAAATGTCGGTGTGGTAGCAACAGATACTGCTGGCATCGGGATGGCACGAGTAAACTTAGCAGCTGCTAGTCTTTTAGCCGCTCCTACACCAAGCCCAACTCCTACCCCTACTCCGACTCCTACCCCTACTCCGACTCCTACCCCAACACCAACGGCTACACATTGCCTGACATACGTTGATACCGTTGCTGCTCCTTCATTACCGGTCCATATTATAGTTTCTCATGATCAAAATTATGCTTATGTTACAGTAAGAGGATCATCGACGGGGCAACCACAAGGCGTAAGACAATATAGCATATCAACGTATAAGACATTAGAGTTTTTAGGATTTATCGATTGTAATGGCGCAAATCCGATTATGGCCTATGAATCACAAGATAATCGTTTTATCTATACTGCTAATGGCGATAGTGGAACGATAACTACATTTAACAGAAGCATTTCAGATGGATCACTAAGCGTAGCGTCGATATTAGCAATTGATAGCCCCTGGAATATGGTAGGCTCTGCCGATAATAAGCATATTTATGTTAGCAGCCAGAGAACTGGCGACGCCAGAATATCAATGTTCGCTAGAAATATAACAAATGGATCCCTGTCTATTATCGGCGCAGTAAACGGCTACACTACGACTGTAGGTTTCGTCTTAAAATTCGAAATGTCTCCTAATGATAAATTCTTATATGCGCTATGTGGTGATTACCAAGGAGGCAATACATACATGTCGGTGTTTTCTAGAAACGTGTCAACAGGCGCATTAACTAAAATATTCCAATACCAAGTTGTATCTGGTGCATCTGGGCAAGCGATACAATTTTTAATTTCGTCTGATGGGTTATATCTTTATGTCGTTAATAGATATACTGGCGGCGCACAGGCCTCAATTGCTATCGACACTTACAGCGTGAATCTAGTGACTGGTGAATTGACACCATCCGGAACCACATACTCCTTACCTCCTAGCGTTAATGGCGGTCCGTCTTCCTTAGTAGAATCGGCAGATGGAGGAGCTCTATATTTTGGTGTTGGGCCAGACATGGTGATCATCGATAAAGATCAAATGACAGGCATACTAATCGGCAGTAAAGTGATCACTGGCGCAGGAAATGCTCTTGGCTATTTCATAACCAAAACCAGTGATGGCATGATGATTTATGTTCCTCAAAGCGATAGTACTATTGCTGCTTACAGCACGCTTTGTCCACCGTAATTCGATTTATATGATTAGTTTTCACAAGATTTAAGCGAGAATATAATGACGACAAGCAACAGTTTATCATTAGCAGGCGGTAATTTTTACGGCCAGCTAGGAACATCAAGTACTCTTAAGCCAACATTTGAGTATTGGGCTTTTTCTAATAAGTATGGGCCTTGGACTAAAGCGTCTATATCAGACAGTGGTCACACATTACTAATTAATAGCGACCAAACGCTTTGGGCGGCAGGCAATAACGACCACGGGCAGCTTGGAATCGGCACCATCGGCATTGGCTATACAGCGTTTACCAAAATTAATGATAGTATCCAATGGATGGACGTTGCAACCGCTAATTGGAGTTCATACGGTCTAAGCACTTCCGGAAATCTTTACATTTGGGGAACGCAGGCAAGCAATAATTTTAGTCCTATTGTCTCTATCACAGAATTAGTGGTAACAAACTATGTAGGTGGCAAGGTTAAATTCAAAAGTCTTGCTACGGGCAGCGGCACTAATCATATGCTTCTGATAGATGAAGATGATCATTTATGGGGATGGGGTTCTAATGTTCGAGGGCAATTGGGACTTGGTGATACATCATTACGCACCGCACCGGTTCTCATCGATGCAAATCAATGGCTATCGGCTACAGTCGGCGATTCTTTTTCCATAGTTCTTAGAGCAGATAACACGCCATGGGGCGCAGGCGCTAATGATAGTTTTCAGCTTGGCCAAGGCGCTTTCGACTCGAATGATAAAACAGTTCTTGTAGCTATTAACACGACGACATCATCATCCAAGATAATTACCCAAATCGCTGCAGGAACAAAGAGCGCACTTGCTCTTGACAGCACCGGCCAAGTATATGGCTGGGGTGGTAATACATATGGTGAGTTGGGTTTAGGACATAATTTAAAAGTCCCTGACGCAGCTCTTATCCAGAATCTACCAGGGCCAGCGAATCATATAGCGATTAAAGACCACTCTATTATTATCATAAGTAGTGATACGCCAACTCCAACGCCAACGCCAACGCCGACCCCAACTCCAAGCCCGACGCCCACACCAACACCAACACCAACACCAACACCAACACCAACACCAACACCAACACCAACACCAACATCGCTCATGGCAAGCGTTTATGTTGGAAATTATTTAGACAATTTAACATCGATATATAATAGGGATACTGTTTCTGGCTCTTTGACATTTAACGGGTCGATAGTTTGCGGAGTGTTTGGAAGTTTATATCCAATGTGCATCTCTGCAGATGGATCCAATGCCTACATCGTTACTGATAATACTGTTTTTATTTATAACAGAAACATATATACTGGTATATTGACAGCTAACGGATCGATAGCGACTGAAACCATAAATGGGGATATACATGAAATATGTATTTCTGCTGATGATCTTAACGTTTATGTTTTAGGCCAACGCGACCCAACACTTTCATTTGGTACAATATCGACCTATAGCCGGAACATCTCAACGGGCGCTTTAATAGCAAAAGGCTTTATAACAATACCAACTGGATATACAGATTCGTTTTGTATTTCTGCCGATGGCGCAAATATCTATGTAGCGTGCCGAGGCGATGGATCGATAAAGATTTATAATAGAAATGTCTCGACCGGCGCTTTAACAACAAACGGCACAATTGCAGTATCAAATCCAGACACACCAGACCAAATTATTATTTCTAAAGACGGTCGTAACATTTACATATTATGTCAGGTCATGGCAAATGTTTTGATCTATAATAGAAATCTTTCTACTGGTGCATTAACTAAAATTGGAAACATTTACACAAATCAAAATTCAGCGTCGTTTTGTGGCATCTCTGCAGATGGTCTTAATGTTTATGTAACACACGAATCTACCAGCACGATTGTTATATTTAATAGGAATATATTAACAGGTGTATTAACAGCAAATGGAACAATAGCTGGCGATGGCGGCACTATTTGCATTGCTGCTGATGGTCAAAATGTTTATACTACAAATGGTGTCACCAAATCGTTAACGATCTATAATAGGGACATCATAACAGGTGCATTGGCGAATAATAGTACCATAACGACTATATATAATCCTTATAATATTTCTATTTATCCAACATTTTTTACTCCAACACCAGTACCTATTGCTTCAGTCGGTGCCGTATTCGCGTTCGGAGCTAGTGACGTTAGCAGTGCAACTGTTATAACAAACATCGTCTCAAACCTAGGTATCATTTCCGGCGATAAATATACTGTCGGCACAGTTAGAAACAGTGGCGCCGCAGCATCATTTGGGACCGGCGGATCAGGCAAAGCGATATTTGCGTATGGCATGAATCTTAGCAAGCAACTTTTATCTTTATCTAATATTATATCGAACGACGGCACTGTAGCTTACGACAAAGCAGGTGTAGGGACACCAAGGGCCCAATTGGCCGCTGCTAGCTATGGAGCTGGCAAAGCATTGTTCGGCTATGGTGACAACGGAATTTCGACGGGTACGACATCAGCAGTAAACATAGTTAATCATGTTACGGATAATGGAATAATATCTGCAGATACTGTAGGCGTCGGCACTAAAAGAGCGAGTTTGGCCGCCGCTTCTTATGGCACAGATAAAGCGATATTCGGATTCGGATTTGCGCTTCTGCCAGCTATGACTCCTCTTTCGATGACGAATTTAGTTTCGAATACTGGTGTGGTCGCTACTGACACCATTGGCGTTGGTTTAGCCAGACGCGATTTAGCAGCGGCAGGATATGGTGGAGACAAAGCAGTATTTGGCGGCGGTAATATCGTGCAGAATCCTGGCTCATTCATAATGTACCCGTTTAAAACTTATAATCTAGTCGGTAATAACGGCACAATCCTAAGTGATAATACTTTTGCTACATATCATCAGTGGTATGGCGCAGCCGCTTCTTTTGGGCAATCAGGAGCGGAACAAGCCATATTCTCTTTCGGCTCTGATCCTAATAGTCCCTTATTATCATTATCATTCACGATGATAATAAATAATAATGGTATACCGAGCAGCGAAGTTGCGCAGATAGGAACGAAAAAGTCCACTCCATCTGGCGCTAAGTTATAATCTGATGCGTAAATAGATTATAAGGAGAAACTCATATGGCAAGCAAGTTGAATTCGGAATTTAATTATCGGTACCAAGTCCAAGGTGAGACAGTCTGGGAGAAAATTAAAACCCTAAAGGGTTTTCTAGAGGGCCGAATAAGAGCAGCGGCACTTGAAGAGATAAGCGAGAAGAAATATCAAGCGAAACTTCTAGAATTAAAACACCTGAAAAAGATAAAAGCTCTACCGCACGTCATTCTTAATCTCGAAGCAGAGATTATGGAAACTGAAAGCTTTTTCCAAACACAGACTGAAGCTTTTAAATTGAATCTAGATGAAATAGAAATCCTTAAAAAATTACTGGCTGAAGCTTATGAAATAGCAGAGCCGACAAGGATAGAAGGATACACCGATGAACAAATGTTCGAAGCAAACGCTGCGAACGAGTTTACGGTGATGATTGGTAAGGACATTCAGGCAGAAATAATCGCACACGGCCGACCAAGCGCCGCAAAGATTCGAAATGCCATGTCTAACCCCATGACACTATTAGCACTTCAGAACGCCGGTCTGATACCTAAGGAAGCAATTATGCTTCGTGGTAATGACAGCCCGCTATCTATAGAGCTTAAACCTGCTGCCTTAGACGACCGCTCCAAACAGCAACTGATCCAGTAATTTTATTAAATATTAATTTATTAGATCTTAACCGACAAAGATAAATAGTTGATGGATTTATCAGGTTGGAGTGAATATAAATGGTATGGAAACAAGAGGCAATAATCTACCCAGGGCGTAACGCTCCTCCAGCGCCAGTACCAACACCGACTCCAACGCCTACACCAACCCCAACACCGCCAAGTCCAGGCCGAGCCATTTTTGGGTTCGGAGTAGCTAGCATTGGCGGCACAGGTGTTGTTCTCAGCACTACGAATTTAGTATCAAATACTGGTGTCGTTGCAAGCGACACTGCAGGTATTGGCACTGCTAGAAGTTTTGTTGGTGCTGCTAGTTATGGTGGCGACAAGGCAATATTTTGCTTTGGTCAGCCTACTAGTGGCATCACGAATGTTTGTAATTTAGTCTCGAACATTGGTGTGGTCGCTACAGATACAGCTAGCGTCGGCACCGCAAGATGGGGCGCGGTCGCTGCCGGATATGGTGGCGACAAAGCTATTTTTGGATTTGGTGCTATAAACCCTCAACCGCTTACTTTAACAAATATTACTAATTTGGTCTCGAACACTGGTGTTATCGCAACCGATACCGCCGGAGTAGGCACAGCTAGGGCCGATTTAGCGGCAGCAAGCTTTGGAGCAGGCAGAGCGATTTTTGGATTTGGGTCGATCATAAATTCACAAGTTAGTTTAACAAATCTGGTGTCAGAGATAGGTGTTGTTTCGACCGATACTGCTGGGGTTGGTACTGCCAGACAGGTGCCGGCTGCTGCTGGCTATGGCGGTGATAAAGCTATATTCGGATACGGCGTGGCACAGACCACAGATGTAAATATAATAAACTTAGTATCAAACACTGGTGTTGTTGCAAACGATTCTGCTGGTGTTGGAACTGCTAGACAAGGATTAGCTGCGTCTGGCTATGGTAGCGACAAAGCCATATTTGGATTTGGAGCACGTGTAAATGTCGGCCTTACCAATATTTCTAATTTGGTTTCAAACACTGGTGTTGTTGCAAGCGACACCATTGGCGTCGGTACCGCAAGAACATATACATCAGCTGCTGGTTTTGGCGGAAATCAAACACCAACTCCAACACCATCTGGGCCTCTTAAATATATCGCTGTCGCTGGTAGAGTCGGCAAATACGATGATAACACTACAAAAGCTTGGATAGCTAATAATTTAAATAGCTGGGTGCCTTTCGATTTGCCAGTATCAGGAAGCTGGACGAATATTCTTTTTGGTGGCGGAAGATTCGTACTTATCGATATAAACACCAAACGTATAACTCTATCGTCTCAAGACGGCATCAATTGGACACAAGGTGTTATTCCTGAAGCTTTCGTACCACCGACACCAGTGATTGGTCGGGCATTTTTTAATTTTGCAGCAGCTACTTATAATAATGGCATCTTCATCGTCATGAACGATGATGGTACCTCTTGCATTAGATCGACCGACGGAATTAGCTGGGATTATGTCACTATACCTAGTGACAGGCCTAACACTTATATTACTAATATTGCTGCCAATGGCGCTAACACTATCGCTTGTAGTGACGGATGGGGTGGTGTTCTATATTCTACCGATAACGGTTTAACTTGGACGTGGAAAAGAATGCTTGGTGATGCTAATGATTGGTATGGTTGGTATGGTGCTGTGTATGCTAAGGGTAAATTTATCTTCTTCCAAAACGGTGTATCTTCTGGTACTAAAACTGGCCGAAAAACAGCCATAACCACAGATTTTAACAATTTTATAGTTGGTAATTTACCCACCTCTAGCGGTTTTATATGGTCTGGCTATAATCCAATATTTGAACGATATTATGTTCATGGTTATGGTTCTCCATCTTTTATTCATTCTAGCCTAGATGGAATAACGTGGTCTACTTCGTACACATCACCACAATTAAATATAACCCTCAGCAATTTCTTTTTTGATGGCAATAATCTTATCGTTCCATCTCATTTATACTTGCCGCCTAATAATGTTTGGAATAATTTTTTGGTAGATCCCACTTATTCGGGAGATCTACTTGTCTCCGCTTCTTATACGGCCCCTGCACCCGCTCCAACGCCTACACCAGCAGCAGGCCCTGGTTCGGCGATATTTGGATATGGTGGCAATAATTTTTCTTTCTTAAGCATAACCAATAGGGTTTCTAATGTCGGTGTTGTCAATACAGACGCAGCCGGAATAGGGACAGCCAGAATATATTTAGCCGCAGCTGGTTATGGTGGTGATAAAGCTATATTTGGATATGGTTCAAGCGTTCTAAGCAACGTTACAAATCTTTCTAATACCGTATCAAATACCGGAGTGGTTTCTTCAGATATTGCCGGTGTGGGGACAGCCAGAGCGCATTTAGCCGCAGCCAGTTATGGTGGCGACAAAGCCATCTTTGGTTATGGTATGACAGTAGCGCCATTAAATGTGGTCGGTCTGGCTAATTTAGTATCTAATGCCGGCATAATCGCGACTGATACTGCCGGTGTGGGTATAGCCAGAGGACATCTAGCTGCAGCCAGTTATGGCGGAGATAAAGCAATATTTGGATATGGTGATAGTGGTACTATTAGCAGTACTACTTCGAGCGTTACTAACCTTGTTAATAATAATGGTGTAGTTTCTACCGACACAGCTGGTATAGGTACGGCTAGATACAATTTAGCTGCAGCTGGTTATGGTGGCGATAAAGCCATATTTGGATTTGGTACTATAACGTCAGCTCCATTTAACTTAACTAATCTTGTTTCAAACACTGGTGTGGTGGCTAACGATACAGCTGGAGTAGGCACCGCAAGACATAATTTAGCAGCGGCTGGCTATGGTGGCGATAAAGCTATATTTGGATTTGGCACGTTAAGCGGTAATGTTTTAAGTATTACGAATCTCGTTTCAAATGTCGGTATCGTTTCGACTGACGCGGCAGGTGTGGGTACCAGCAGATATGGCTTGGCGGCAGCAAGCATAGGAGGATAAAATGTTATCGAAATTAACCTCGGACGTCTGTGTTAGTTATTATGTTATATCAAAAGCATCTAACATAATCCACGATAGCCGCCTACCACTGAACTTTAAACATCTATAGAGTTATATATTATGGCATGTACATGTTATCCAGACCTAGGACCTGTTAATAATTCTAGTGTACCTATCGGTGCTATATTACCTTACAGCTGCCCCGAGGGTTGTTTTGGTTTTTGTACTTATTCGGCACAATTAAAGGGTGGAATTAAAACTTGGGTGTTGGTTGGCAGTTCTTGCACATCACAACCAACGACGCCTACTCCATCGCCTACTCCAACAGCGCCTACTCCGACGTCGCCTACACCAACGACACCTACACCAACGACACCTACACCAACGACACCTACACCGACAACACCTACTCCAACAGCACCTACTCCAACAGCACCTACTCCAACAGCACCTACTCCAACAGCACCTACTCCCACGACACCAACACCAGTCGGTTGCGCTGCTACCAGTATATCGATGAATCTGAATCTTAGAAGGGGATGGACAGCTGTAGCTTCTGGCAACAATGTATTAGTAGCTATCGCTGGCAAAGTCGACAATACGACTCTTACTTCAAATTCAGCAGCCTATTCTACAGATGGTGGTATTTCGTGGACGACCACCGTGCTTCCGAGTTCCAATGCTTGGACTTCCGTGGTCTACGTAGGTGAGACGTTGGGCTTTTTAGCCATCGCTGAAAATGGTGTTACTGCCACTAACACAGGGACTCAGGCTAATTGGTCTAGCTATGATGTATTGCCATCTGGTTATACTTGGAAGAAAATCGTCTACAATGAAATGAATAGAACATTTCTAGCTATATCTAACGCATATGGTACCAGTAATCTTAGCAACATGACAGCATATCGGAAACATGGCGATAATGCTTGGACCAGTAACACTTTACCGACTCTTGCCAGCTGGCAGGATATGGTTTACCAAAACAACGTTTATGTAGCGGTTGGTTATAATGGGGAAGGCGTTAGATCTACCAATGGGAGCGCTTGGACTACATTTTCGATGCCTCCGGACGGTTTTTATCGGGCTGTAGCATGTTCAAGCGATACTTATATTTTCACAGCCACAGGAGATTCTGGTGTCTGTGCTGTTTCTATAGATGGTGGTACCACTTGGACAAGGCATAACCGACCTTCATCTAGTGCTGTATATTCTTTGGCGTTTGGTAATGGGTATTTCATATGCGTCACTCAAGGCGGAAAAGTAGAACGATCTACTAACGGTGTGATTTGGGACACATTTACACCTAGTAATAAAGTCACCAATATAGGCGATACAATATTTTCTGGCGGTTTCTTTTATCATGTGCAATATAACTTTTCAGGAACTTTCCCAGATGGTGTAAGATTCGCTTGCGAAGCTGCTCCAACACCAACGCCAACACCAACACCAACACCAACCACCTTAACATATCATTATAAAGTTACTGGCCTAAACGACAAGGGTCAACTAGGTTTAGGTAACTTAATATCAAGAGATACTTTTACAAATCAAGTCAACATCACGCCAGAATTTTTCTTTACTTATGATTATCAAGGTGTGATTAATACACTAGCGCCGACAATCGGCCAAGGTTATGATCATAGCATAATGATAGTATCTAGATCTCGGCCTGACCAAGGACATAAAACCTCATTATATGGTTGGGGGAGTAATGACAGAGGTCAATTAGGCATATCGACTGCTTTTGGTGATGTTATAACCACTCCAACGCTGATAGCAGACGGCACTTTTAATTCAATTTCTTGCGGTTATAAATATACAGTCGTTACTGATATTAATGGTAATGTTTATAGTTTCGGCGCTAACGATTCTGGGCAGTTAGGCCTCGGCGATTTCATTGATCGTGACTACCCATCAAAAATTCTTGGTTTAACAGCTGAACGCGGGGGCGGTGTCGTACCACCAAGCGCCGTAGCGACAGGAAAATCAGCCACAGTTGTTGTAAGTAGTGTGCCAAATGGTACGGTATACGCTTTTGGATCTAATGCTCATGGACAGTTGGGTATAGGCTCAAGCGATTATAATTTAAAAGTAAATCAACCTACGGTAATACCAAGTTTATCAGGAAAGTATGTTGATGGCGTTTTTGGCGGTTGTCTAAATGAGCATTTCTGCCTTGTTACTAGAACACCTGGTGTTGATGGATTTTATGTCTGGGGTAATAACGCTGATGGCCAATGCGGTTCAGGCACAAATATCGACATAAACACAGCTGGTTCGAATTCTATAATATATGGTAGTAATAAAGATTATGCTATTCTAGGTGCTGGCTGCGGCGAAAAGTTTACTGCTACTTGGGCCGACGATTTTTCTACAGCTAACAAAGCTACTTATATCTTAACAGCTGGCTCTAACGCTAATGGCCAATTGGGTGTGCCAAATATAAGTAGCTCTAACACTTTTGGCAAAATAGCAAATACGTCTGATAATGTTAACATCACGGGCGGAAGTTTTTTACGCGTTGGTCCAGATTATTGTATAATGCGGCAAGACGATGCGCGCATTCAGCGTGGTTATTTTGGCTGGGGAAATAATGATTTTAAACAATTAGATGGTGGGCCTAACGCAGCGACTAAATATTATCAGCCAACATTTTTGGCTAATAGTCCAGCTACCTACGCGCCTATATTCTTGTGGGATAACAATTGCTCACTTGGTCATAAATTTTCGCTTATATTCACTGAAGATACTGTACCGACACCAACACCTACTCCAACACCGACTCCTACAACACAATCAGTGAAAAATTTTGGAGTCAGATGCGCCGTTTCTGGCGATGGCACCACCATGATCGCAGTCCAGAGCAACCTTGACAGCGATACGGCATACCTATATAAATTTATAAGCAATGCTTGGGTATTATACCAAGAAATAAACCATGCAACCACGCTCACTAATTTTAATCTAATGTCATGCGCTATAGATAACACTGGTGACAGGTTTATCATAGGCTACACTCATACAGAGGAAGACACCAATGATCCGGCGCAACGCACATGTAGTGTTTATGTTTATGCTATCACAGATATACGACCGCCTATTTATGAAAGAGAAGCCGTGTTGAACCCAGGCATAGCGCTAACATCGATAAGCGAATATGGGTCATCATGCGCACTCTCAGAATCTGGCGATAAAATAATCGTTTCTTTACCTAAACTAACATTGCAAAAAGCTGAAGGTACAGCGAATAGCGCCGGTGCTCTTTATTATTATAAGCGCACAGGCATATCTTGGCGTTTAGAAAGCCAGCTCAAGGTAAGAGAGCCGCAGAAAAACGACTACCTTGGTCGTGAGACCAGCTGTGCGATATCGGGAAGATCATCGATAGCCCTTGGCGGAATTAGCAATCGCAATCTTGTGGCAGTTTTCGATCTAACAGCACCATCTACAATGATACCCGACAGTTTGATGGTTGGCGATAAGTTTGGTAGTGTTGTAAAAATGAGCCAAGATGGGTCAACAGCAGTTATAGCAGCAGCGGGTCACTTACAAAAAGCAGGCTCTGTTTATATTTATAATAGAAATCAAAACGAAGTATTCTACGACTATGTAGTAGTCAACGCTGACGACCAATCATCTAATGACCGATTTGGTTCAGCTTTGGCGATGACTGATAATGCTAATATATTAATAATCGGTGCTGATAATGCAGATGAAAAGGGTGCTGTTTATGTGTTTAGAGGCTCTGGCAAAATCTGGACGCAGATAGAAAAGATCGAAACACCCACGAATTATTCTAATCAACTTGGATACTCTTTGTCGATTGCGTCAATTGGTTCTTATCTTTTTGTTGGCGCCCCAGCCGATTCTCCCGCAGGCGCAGTATATGTTTATAAATTAGTTAATAATAATTATGTATCATTAAGCAAGATGGTGCCTAGCGACTCAACGACATTTATAAACATGTTCTTTGGAGCTAGTATAACTTCCTCAGCATCATATGATCAACGCTATGAAAGAATTATCTGCGTCGGCGCACCAGATAGATCAGATCATGATGGTTGTGTTTATGTGTTTGGCCAAGTAAGCGACACTATAAATGAGCTTTTTAAGATTTATCACCCTTATAGATCGATGACTACATCTTTTGGTAAATCAGTGTTGCTTAGTTCGGATGGCCTTCATCTGTTCATCGGCGCACCAGGCCAAGACTCAAATTTAGGATCAGTATATGTCTATAAATATAGTACAGCCAGACAAGAATGGTCTCTTGATTATAGTTTATCACCTAATTTATCTGGTCTGTTTGGTGAAAATCTTTCATTATCTGCAGACAACAGATTCCTGTATGTAAGTGCTGCATATACAGATTGGAATATGCAAATAAATAATGGTGCGGTCTATGTTTATAAATTAGAAGAAGGTTTAGTTAATTCTAAATATACTCTGTGTAATATATTGCTGTCCGATCATCAAAATATAGATGATTTATTTGGTTTTAGCTCTTCGGCTGATCTTCACGGCGGATCGGTAATAATAGGTTCTCCAGGCGGCCTCAGTAATAGGGGCCTTGGCTATATTTTTAGAAAAACACAATATAACCACCAAAACATCTATAGTAGCGAATCGACCAACACAGCTGAGTTTAGCAAAACGATCGTGAATGATAATGACATGTATCGGGTGATGGTTGGTGCGCCAAAAGATCAGATAAATGGCCGACTCTATTATTATAAACGCGAATCGTCAATGTGGGTAAGAAAGCAACAGATTCTCCCTGGTATACCATCGACGATCAATGATGCTGATTTTGGTAGCGCTATCGACGCTGATTATTATCTCTTGGCGATGGCTGTAGGATATAAAGGCTACTCTGGAGATTACTTAAGAGGCGGAGTCGTAATAGTTTATATGAACTTAGAAGATGCTTGGGAGCCATCGCATTATCTGAGGCCAGACGATCCTTGCGTCGATTGTAGATTTGGAACATCGGTGGCTATGTCCGGCGACGCTAACATGATAGCTGTCGGTGCCACAGGATCATTAAATACTTTTGGTCAGCCAGTCGGCGCCATATATCTTTATTTTTTAAATGGTACTTATCCATTAATCGCTAAATTTGCACCAGACGATCTTACATTAAATAGTGAATTCGGCTCGACATGTTCGATGACCAAAGACGGTACTAGACTCATAGTCGGCGCCCCGAATCAAGGTTTCAACGGTTCAACTGGTATCGGTCAAGTCTACACATATGAACTAATTGGCGGAGAATGGGCATATAAACAAAAAATCATTAGCGGACTTCTTCCGATCAGCCAGATATATGAACCAGCCAGATTCGGCCACAGAGTAAAATATGGCCAAAATGGTAAAATCGCCGTTGTCTCAAGCCAAGCGACCGTCAACAACGTTATCCAAACAGGCGATATATTCATATTTAGGAGTGATTCAGAAAACAATCTGGTTTTAGAATCACATATCACACCACCTTATGGTGCTTTCCTTGACCTATCAAAGCCTTTGGCATTTGGTGAAAGCATTACTATCTCAGAAGACGAGAATACGATACTGATAGGGGCACCGAGAGATTTTGAAGGTGGATGCATCCTCAGGTTTGATTATATAAACAACATATGGATACAGACAGCCAAATACAAAGGCGACATGACTACCAATCGTGGTTTAGGGGTAGCATCATCAATATCAGCGGATAAAAAATTAATTGTCGGCGGAGCGTCCGCTGATGGAACAGTCGGAAATCTAGTCGCATATTCAGCAGATTAATATGGCACAAAAAACAGTGATCCGGACTGACGTTTCAGCCAGCTGGAAAGCTAAAAATCCTATTTTAGCCGAAGGCGAAATGGGATATGAACGCGACACTAACCTAGTAAAATACGGCGATGGTAAAACTCACTACAATGATTTATCATATCCACCGCAAGATGGCTCAAGTCAACACATCACTAACATTAATACTGGCTATGGTTTAATTGGTGGTCCTATCAGTGCAGTCGGAGATTTAACTGTCGATTTTAGTAAAGTCCATGAAACGGCTAAAAGATCAATCATTAGAGAATCCGCTCTTAAAAATACTGCATCGATTGTAGCGTACCCTAGGATATTAAATCACATACTGACTATAAATCTGAACGACGCAGATGTTTTTGTGATAGACATCGACCAATCGGTTAGCAACATAAAATTTATCGGTCCTAGCGAAGCTAGAAAAGCGAAATCAGTTAAACTGATCTTTAATAACATCAGTAATCATTATGTAATTTGGCCTACAAATGTTTATTGGCCTGATTATATTCCTTTGCCAGAGCCTACACCTACACCTACACCTACACCTACACCGACTCCAACGCCAACGCCAACCCCAACACCAACTCCGACACCGACACCGACACCAACACCCTGCATAACCGGCGAATTGTTTAAAGTAGGGACAGGTATTATCGATTCAGACCGTTCACCGACTGCTATTTGTGTTGCGCCGAACGGTTTAAACGTTTATGTGGTCAACAAAGACCGTGACAATATAACATCATATAGCCGTAACATTGTCACGGGGCAATTATCAACGTATGGCCAAATCAACACACAAAAAATCCAACCTGTAAGCATATGTATCTCAAAAGATAATCGCCATATCTATGTCGCAAATCATCAATCGTCTTATATATCGCGGTTTTTACGCGTTAATAATGATGGGCGATTGGATTTAGAGCTTGGCACTGCTGTGGCCCAATATCCATATGCTATTTGTATATCAGATGATGGAATATCGGTGTATGTGACGCACTTATCAGGAAATATTATTTCTTTGCTTACAAGAGACTCTAATGGGTTACTTACCGCAAACATTTCTCTAAGTGCGATTGCCACTGGTACAGGACCCAGAGCAATTTGCATTTCAGCAGATGGCAGTTCTGTATATGTTTGTAATTATAGTGATAATACCATCTCGATGTATCAGAGAGATGTTACTAATGGCGTATTAACAGCGATCGGCGCGAGAGTGACAGGTCCGAATCCAATTTCTATCGCGATCTCAAGAGATGGACTTTCAGTATATGTCGGAAATGATAATAACGATACCCTTTCAATATACAATAGAAATATATATAATGGCGCATTAACCTCTGCTGGCACCATAATATGTGGTCAGCCTCATGGTATCGTGGTTTCAAACGATGGTAAAAACGTCTACGCATGCAGCACCAAATACTTTACAGTAACAGTGTTGGCTAGAAATATCACAACTGGTGCTTTAACACGATTTACCGATATCGGCACTGGCATTTCATCATTTCCAGAAAGCGTCTGTATCAGTGGTGATGACAAACACGTTTACACTGCAAATTTTGTAACCGATAATGTGTCGATGTTTAGCCGAGAGACTTGTGTCGAGCCAACACCAACACCAACACCAACACCAACACCAACACCAACACCAACACCAACACCAATACCAACACCAACACCGACACCAACACCAACACCAACACCAACACCAACACCAACACCAAGAACCATATGTTTAACAGGAGTGGGCCAAGGGCTAGGCGTAGATGGACTCTATATAGAGGCGTCATACCATTGGACTAATGACGGTTCAGTTTTTACCCGATTTGATTTCACGCGCAATATTTTTTGCACGGGCAATATTCCGAATGTAGAATGGTGGATTAGTGGTTCAAATGCTGGGTTTGATACATACAGCGCAGCGTATCGATCTAGTGGTAACCAAACATCATTAAGGGTACCACCATTAACTGGCTGGACTATAGTCGATACGCAAGTATACACCAATATACCGACGATTGCATACGGTGACTGTACACCTACGCCAACACCTACACCTACGCCAACACCTACACCCACGCCAACACCAACACCAACACCAACACCAACACCAACACCAACACCAACGCCAACACCAACAGCGACCACAACAGCTGTACCACCAACAAAGGACACAAGGAGCATAAACGATCCTATATCTAGCAACGATGGAGCATTCTTTGGTTTTGGGATAGAAATGGGTTTCTGTATCGCGATGTCGAAAGACGGAAATTATTTAATAATGTCTGATGTATGGGCAAATCAGGATTATGGTGAAGTTTACTTCTTTAAGTATAATAGCAGCACAAAAAATTGGGACTACATGAGTGCGTTTAAGGATATTACGACTTTTAATCAAAGCCGCAGATTTGGCTATGACTTATCTATCAATGCAGATGGAACTGTAGCGGTAGTCGGCGTTCCCAACATAGCACCAACATACAAATCATTTGGCGGTGGAGCTTTTGTGTTTGAACGAGTCAATACAGATTGGCTATATAGCTCTGCCATAATCGTAATGGATGCTTTAGAGTCCGATTACTTTGGTGGTGTAACAGCTATATCTGGGGATGGTAAAACTATCGCTCTAGCGACTTTAAGGAATATCACTCAGAATAGACAGAATAGAGTGAATATTTATAAATACGAGAATAAAAAATGGGTATTTAAGCAATATCTAGAAGAGCCAGATGCCTACTTAACACCTACTTCAGGATATGGCTACACAATATGCTTTACTAATGATGCTAAGACTTTAGCCATATCAAATAATTGGTCCTTTTCGAATACTAGAAATCCAACAGCGAACATATACATATATAATCTCATTGATAACCTTTATGTCCTCCAGCAAACGATAGAAGAGAAAGACAATGATCAAACCTACATCCCTATTTCTTTTGACATGACATTAGATGGATCAGCGATTGTTACTTGTAAAAGCATTACAGTAGGAAATGATTTCGCACAGACAGCTATAAACCATTACACTTTAGGCGGATTGGCAAATAAGTATTCAAAAACCGCTGATTATATAGGCAGGACGGTTTCGGTTTCAAACACAAGCAATACCTCTTATCCTGGCTTAAATATTAAGGTATCGAGCGACGGAAATACCATAGCCTTGTCTCAGGCTTTAGCTCCAGCGTATGTCGAAAATAAAGACCCTATCTCGAATTTTACTGGGTATTCTGGAATGTATCGCGCTGGGATTATATTAGTATTTATAAAATCTGGTTCTAAAATAATTATAAGCGACTTAAAGAGTTATAATAGCGCTAAGCATGGAGATGGATTAGGATACGGCAGCGGAAGTGTTAAGGCACTAGCATTTTCTGGTGACGGGCGGAAAATATGTGCAGCTGGCGGGTTTAGATCAGACCGTGGGCCAAATGTACCAACATACGTCGCAGCTTTCCTAGCGACTGACTATTGGTCGAGAATCACATGCCCTAGAAATGTAGTTTATAACGCTTTAGGCTATAGTTCATCAGTTAGTGACGATGGTGGACTACTGCTGGTGCTAAATCATGGGCAAAGATCAGCTGACAATATTAATAGCGCGCTTGGTGTCTTGGGTGGTACTTCGATAAGTTTATTTAAAAGAATAGGTCAGAAATGCTATAGCTATACAGCGGAAGTAAATCCACTAGAATCTAATAGCAGTTATTTCCAATACTGGAACACAAATTATACTTTGCCCGATGGTTTCGATAATAACCCAGTCTTTTGCGCTGGTTTTTATCAATATAATGGAACTGCAGCTGCTGTGGTGTTATATGGCTCATTTAGATATAATGTAACATTTACCAGTAATATTTATTTAGACGCCAATGGCGCCTATACTGGCTTTGTTGACAATAAGCAGTATACTGGGCCAAGCGGATATTTTAATGGATTAGGCCTGACAGATGGCTTTGGCAAAGGCGTCGCTATATCGAAGGATTGCAGCACAGCTACGATCAGTAGCATGTCGAACGCTGGGTGTGCGGTAATTGTTGGCGTTTCGGATAACAGAAATGGTCGGATTTTTGGCTATTCATTTACTACCACCATAAAACCAATTATCACACCACCTTTCCCTGGGATTTATTTTGACAGTCTGTTCGGTTATTCTGTTAGCTTATCCGATAACGGTACAAAGATGGCTGTCGGTGCACCTAATGCTTATGATATCACTTTTTCACCAGCAGTTAAGAAAGGTAGAGTTTATCTTTATACTCTAATGACAGATACTTACACACAGCAGAGAGTGGTATCTGGAGATCCGATTATAATAACTGCTGATAATCAACTGACTGACACTTACTTCGGATATAACGTTAAATTATCGCCAGACGGGACAATGATCGTGGTCGGAACACCGAGAGAAAGCAATGACGCTGGTGCTGTTTATGTTTATAAAATAAATAACAATGTAGCCACCCAAACACAGAAAATCACCTCGCCTGACGGCGGAAGATACGGCGCTGCGATATCGTTCGTAAACAATAAAGTTTTAATATCTGCACCTTCTTGCACAATCGATGGCAAATTTGCAGCTGGTAGAATATATCAATATGTCAGCACTGGTAGTACTCTAACATATGTCAGAAAAATCGAAATGCCGGACCCGCAACCTTGCGACTTCTTCGGCATGGCATTAGACAGGTCTGCGGTTGGCACAGACAAATACGGCATAGAAGACGTTATAATAAGCGGAGCCTATGGAAGAACATCAAGCGGTATATTAAATACCGATTGCACTGATCCTAGAGTCCAGCTAAACACAATCGGCACTATAAGGGGATTCTTTAATCCGCCAAAATAAAGGATTTTAAATGTCTATGTTCTGCCCATCCATCTGGAAATACAAAGAAAATAATAACTGGTTAGGAAATTGGGGCAATTATCCATATCCAACGGCCAAATTTGGTAATGGGTTATTCGTACTAATCTCTCCCGATGGCTATTTTACATCTAGCGTTGATGGCAAAACGTGGGATACGCCATTTATGATGTATAATAGGCCAAATGGCATTATCACAAGCGATATCGCTTATGGCAACGGTGTCTGGGTAGTCACAGCTGGCCAAGATGTACTTGTATCTTCCGATACAAAAGTCTGGGATCATTACCCTAATGCTCTATTCGATGCCGGTCTTAGAGGCATAGAGACTAATAAATTAACATTCGGCAATGGCACATTCGCTGCTATAAGCACAAGAGGCGTCGGGCTTACACAAGTAGTGAGATCGACAAATGGTAGGACATGGGTCGGAGGAGCTAATTATAAAAATGGCGTGATAGAAAGTGACTTCGCCTGCATAGGTTCAGGATATAATAGTGCAAAAAGAGCGCAGTTCGTCATAGCTGTAAGAACAGGTTCTTACATTTATACTTCATTTGATGGGTATAACTGGGACTATACTCAGAGCACTGGATCAACAGATAATGTTTATATTTCTAATATCGCATACTCTAACATTATGGGCTACCGAGCAGTTGGTAACCAAGGAGAAGTCTTCTCATATGACGGAATATCTTGGGTAAAATTAAGCGGCACGAACCAGAATTATAGAAATATTACTTCTGCCGACACAAGCGATGGTGCACCTGACGGAAGGCTATTTGTAACTGACACAAGTAAAACCATCAGAGTCGTTAACGGCGGCTCTTATGATTTACCAATAAACACTGCGCCATATACAATAGCATATGGAAATAACACACTAATCACTGTAGATTCAGGAAAAAGGACTTTTTATACAGATTGTCCCACAATAACGCCAACTGTCACCCCAACAGCTACACCAACGGTCACCCCAACAGCTACACCAACGGTCACTCCAACAGCTACACCAACATCAACGACCTTAAGAATTATAGTAGATTATGAACAAGACAGCGCTGTTATTAACAAAACCACCTTAAGAGAAGCAATAGCAACAGCTAATAGTTATCCTGGCAATGTTGACATAACATTTGCTCAGAATTTATCCTTCATATACATATCCACTCCTATTATTATCACTAAGACAATAGGTAGAGTAAGCGTTGATGGTTTGGTATCAGAAGTTAGATTGATGGTTTATCCATACCTTGTTAGTACCAGCGTCGACACCGAAATATTCCGTTCTTCCGGCTCTGATGTGCAGATTAGCAATGTCTATATAGCCGGCATATGTGGCGTTAGAGCTATAAACAATACTGGCTCGCTGGCGATTCATAATAGTTACTTTGCGAGTTTCGGAGCTGTCGGCAATGGCGGCGCGATTTATAACACAGGCACCTTGGTAGTCTTTAAATCTAATTTTACAAATAATTCATCCTTATTAGGCGGTGGGATATATTCTAGCGGGGAACTAACCGTTGATGATTGCGTGTTTGATGCCAATGTTGCTAGAGATGGTGGTTGCCGTGGAGGGAGATTATATGGCGAAGGCAGAGGTGGGGCAATATATTCTGCCGGTACTACTATTATCAATAAATCTTTAATTAGAAACAATAAAGCAACCGGTTATGGCGGCGGTATAGCTGGGATAAACATAACAGTCAATTCGTGTTATATCGCCTATAATGAAGCGCTCACTTACGGCGGCGATGTACCGGCTTACGCCGGTACTGGTGGCGGTATCGCAGTGTTTGGTGGTATTTCTGTCGTAAGTAATAGCACTATAGCTAACAATCTCGGAAAAGTCTTTGGCGGAGGCATTTCGTCGGTTACTGATTTGCCACTTGAGAGTCTAACAATTATAAATGTCTCACTTGTTGACAATTCTACCAACTACAATGGAAAAGGCGCTGGATTATATTTTAAAGGTAAACTAGTAAAAATAATTAACTCGCTGTTCTGTAATAAAAATTATGGGAATGATGTCGAATATTATGGCCCTTATAATCCCACCTCTTCGACCGGATATAATAATCTTATCACATCTGGAAGTCTCAATGGGTCTATACTCATAACAAGGGCAGATTTGGCTTTATTGCCGATAACTTCGGTCGTTGTGCCTCTTGGACCATCAAGTGTTGCAGCAAGAGCTGGGAATGGGCCAGCAGCCCAAGACTCTCCGGTAAATGGTATAGATCAACTGGGCAATATTAGATCAATTGTTGCGCCTAGCGTTGGGGCCTTTGAAGCAAATGGTGTGGCACCACCGACTCCAACGCCTACACCAACACCAACACCAACACCAACGCCAACGCCTACACCAACACCTACCCAAACGCCTACTCCAACACCTACGCCTACTCCAACACCTACGCCTACTCCAACACCTACGCCTACTCCAACACCTACGCCAACACCAACGCCAACGCCTAATCTAAGGATTAGAGGCGACATATGGATCGGCGCGTACGGCAAAATCGCTATAATGGATCCTGAGACAGATACCTTAAAGAATGAAATCACGACAGACAGTAAAAATCCAAATTTAATGCTTTACTGTCCGAGCAATAATTGTGTGTATAGTAGCGGATTGTTCGCTCCTAATATCGAAGTCTTCAATGCTACTAGCCTTGTGAAAGTCGTTAGTTTAAATAATCCTGGGGTAATAGATTGGACATATTGCGATTCAAACAATAGAATATACATTGCTGTGCGAGGAGATAACGTAACACCACCAGTTTTCGTTATCGATGCAAAGACTAATGCTTATATAAAGAATATATCGGTTGGTGGCGATGCTTGGGGAAGTGATCCTTATCAATGGAGAATAGGCTATTTCAATAAAACGGACAAGATTTTTCTTATAGGTAATGGGCGTTGCTATATTATTAACCCATCCGACGATAGTGTTATAATCGGGCCTTTTTTGAATTATACTATTGCCTTGGGCAATGCGCTGGCTTTCGATAGTAATTCAAATCGCGTATATTTTGCAAATTATCTAAATAAATATCATTTATATGTGATAAATGCAGAAAGACCATATAATCTTATAGCCGACCACACAGAAGGCGCTGGAGAATTAACTGGTCTAGTATTTGATAGTAAAAACAATAGGTTATATTGCGGGAATCAGACAGAAAATGCCGGTATTAATGTTTTTGATACAGTAAGTGGCAGTTTTTTATCAATGATCCGGACAGCGTTTAGAACACGTTATGGTGTATTAGCAACAGCATATGATAAGATATATTTTAGAGATAACTACACCGGTAGTATATTTTTAATAAACATAAACACTGGCATCTATAAGACGCTGGCCCAGTATCCGGTGGGTGATGGAAATCTGATATATGTTCCTAATTCTACAACGCCAACACCAACACCTACACCGATCAGGCCAGCTGCGCCAACCCCTAAACTTCCTTACCCGATCCCTAGCGGTGCTGGTAAGACTGATATCTATGAATTAATAACCGTCGATAACGGAAAGACATTTCGCGGAATTATTTATGGGCAGAATTATAGAAATGGAGCTATACCTGTAATAGCGGCTATACCTGTAACACCAACACCAACACCAACACCAACACCAACACCAACACCAACACCAACACCAACACCAACACCAACACCAACACCGACACCAACACCAACACCGACACCTACACCAGCGCCTACACCGACACCAACACCTGCTCCAGTGCCTACCCCAACACCTACGCCAACACCAACTGCGACCCCAACACCAACTTATGTGGCTATTGCTTTTGAAGCTAATGCAGGCAATAGCTATGACGTGTCGGTAATATTCTCTGCGGCGGATGGTGGGGTTAGCGGAAGCAGTACTCTGGGCTATACCGCAAACGCTGGGTGCGGCGGCCAATCCACTGTAAACATAACTCTTCCGACATCAAATGGGATGAATGGTTCAGCATTCGTTGTTACTATAAATTGGGATTCAGTCTTGACGCCACACACACGCCCTGGTTCTAGCGGAACAAAGTGTAAGCCGTTAACTGGCACTCTAACTCGTAATGGTGTCTTTCATTCCAATTTAGTCTTTAGAGATGACACACTTACTGGCGGCTGGGCCCAGATAGTAATATCTGGCTTTACATCAAGACCATAATGCGAATTGAGGATAAATACATTTGAAAATCTTATTGGTCTTTTCGATAAATATACTTAATAGATAATGTAATAGGGATATAATGGCAAATAGAGTACAATGTAGAAAAGGCAGATTGGGGGAATGGGCTTTAATTAATCCTATTCTCGCTCTGGGCGAGTTTGCATATGAAACAGACACTAAAAGATTAAAAATCGGTGATGGCACTACAAAGTATAATGATCAGCCATATTTCGGTGAAGGGCAATTAGTATACCATTCTACAAATTTCGATGGTAACGGTACTGCTATAAGCCCACTAGATCTCAGTGTTACAGGTGTCGACCCTGGGACCTATGGTGATTCTACCAAAGTACCGATAATAACTGTCGATAAATATGGTAGAATATCCAGCGCAAGCTCGACCAATTCAGTAGCGAGCGGATCAGTCACGCAAGTCGATATAAAATCACCACAAGATCTAGCAGTATCTGGCTCACCCATCACTTCAAGTGGTACTATATCGATCGATCTAACCCAAACTGGCGTAACTGCTGGCAATTATGGTACTGATCGTCAAATTCCGATTTTGACGATCGACTCGAAAGGCAGAATCACTTTAGCCAGCACTTCATCAAAAGTGTTGCTAGATGTGGTTACGCGAGATCCAGCCACATTAGCAGGAGACGGCACCGCCGCCTCTCCTTTGCGCGTCGTTGGCGGGGTCGGCACACAAGGCGACCAAGGCTATCAAGGAAGACAAGGTAACCAAGGAAATCAAGGAAGACAGGGAAACCAAGGAGAACAGGGTTACCAAGGTCATCAAGGACACCAAGGAAGACAGGGAAACCAAGGATACCAAGGCGAAATAGGCAGCGGCTTGGCTATTAAAGGCTTCGCTACTTGGGAAGATATATTTAATAATAAAACCGGCACCTCTCTAACCGGCGATTTGTGGATAGTAACTGATGTAAGTCAAGGCACAGCAACCGAACCTTGCCCTGACCCTCTGATAGGCACAGCCGCTATCGGCGACGGTCTAGTATATAACGACATTTCTCCGGTTTATTGGACAAATGGTGGAAGTTTAAAAGGGCCAATCGGCGAGCAAGGCTACCAAGGAGAGCAAGGATATCAAGGAGAACAAGGCTACCAAGGCGAACTTGGCAATCAAGGCTACCAAGGAGAACAAGGCGAGCAAGGTTTTCAAGGTGAGCAAGGTTACCAAGGCGAGCAAGGATATCAAGGCGAGCAAGGCTACCAAGGTGAAATCGGAAATCAAGGTTACCAAGGAGAACTAGGCGAGCAAGGCTACCAAGGCGAGCAAGGATTTCAAGGAGAACAAGGCTCCGGATATCAAGGCGAACAAGGATCACAAGGCGAACAAGGATCACAAGGCGAACAAGGATCACAAGGCGAACAAGGATCACAAGGCGAACAAGGTAATCAAGGCGAACAAGGATCACAAGGCGAACAAGGATCACAAGGCGAACAAGGGGCAGGGTATCAAGGTGAGCAAGGTTACCAAGGCGAACAAGGCAGTCAGGGTGAACAAGGTGACCTAGGCTACCAAGGAGAACAAGGATATCAAGGCGAGCAAGGAGATTTAGGAAATCAAGGCTATCAAGGCGAACTCGGAAATCAAGGCCACCAAGGCGAACAAGGAAACCAAGGAAACCAAGGTGAACAAGGAAACCAAGGCGAACAAGGTGAACAAGGAAACCAAGGCGAACAAGGAAACCAAGGAAACCAAGGATACCAAGGAGAACAAGGTGACCTAGGCTACCAAGGTGAACAAGGCTACCAAGGTGAACAAGGCTACCAAGGTGAACAAGGCTACCAAGGTTACCAAGGAGAATTAGGAAACCAAGGCGAACAAGGAAACCAAGGCGTACTCGGAAATCAAGGCTACCAAGGAGAACTGGGAAGCCAAGGTTATCAAGGAAACCAAGGGGAACAAGGA